>ERZ1699650.79-NODE-79-length-56974-cov-11.411673_pt1 | contig 56974 bp, 54 predicted proteins | sample MGYA00581512_ERZ1699650 | MGnify/ENA primary metagenome ERZ1699650 (study PRJEB42348, sample SAMEA6618698) | metagenome | isolation source: Polyester-degrading enrichment culture growing on monomer terephthalic acid, Te | collected 2019-05-17 ... | reverse complement strand
GGCAAGGGGTGAGTCCATTGCACCAACGTCATCCCGGGCACCAACGTCATCCCGGACACCAACGTCATCCCGGACACCAACGTCATCCCGGACACCAACGTCATCCCGGGCTTGACCCGGGATCTCCCGGTCTCTGGGGCATGGAGATCCCGGGTCAAGCCCGGGATGACGGTGTCACTGGGGCGAACAGGGCCGCGCCCGACCTGGAGGGCGCTTTTGGACGGCTGGGTCAGCTTGGTCGCCTTGAAGCATCCATGTTGCGTGTGTCGCTGGCGCCATCAACATCGCGCCCTCCGGGGGGAGGTCAGGCGCGGCCCGGGGTGGACCCGGGCGGGAAGGTTTGCATGCAAGTACGCCGACTTAACCGACATGCGCTTTCGACAAATTGTGGATGGTGGGTTGAAAACCCACCCTACGGAGGGTTTTCATGAACCGCCTCATCCAATCCGGCCTCATGTTCGGCAACCTGATCCGCGTCGACTCCCCGGCGCTGGTCGACCGCTACAACCGCGCGCTCAAGCATCTCACCGGCCAGCAAACCCAACTCACCGAATTCCACGTCGATATCTCCGGCTTCTCCCCCGAGATCGGGCATGAGCTGGGCGACGAACTCTACCTCAACCACGCGGGCGTCAACCGGCAGTTCATCCTGCTGACGACCGAGCAGAAAACCGCGCCACTGCTCAATGCCACCTTCTCGACCAATCGCGGCATCCTGCGGCAGTTCATCGAGGACAACGAAGCCCAGCTTTTCGCCCTGACCGCCCGCGACGCGGTGGCGGGAGAGTTGGTGAATTCCGTCTTCACGGTCAGCAACCCCGCGCGGCTGTTCGACATTCACAAGATCACGGTCGAGGCCGATACCGCCGGCGGCACCCTGCAAGAAGCGCAGGGGCTGGCGAAAATGGTGGACGAGTTCAAGACGCGCGAGGATGCCTGGTTCGATGACGTGCTGATCGCCAAGATGATCGGCACGGCGAAACGCACCGGCGACATCATCCGCAACCCCGTGCTGCTGGACGCGATGGAGTTCGAGCAGAAGAACTTCTGGACCTCGCATTTCGGTGGCGTCTACATCTTCCGCGACGCGCCGACCCCGGCGGTGATCGTCTCTGAAAACAAGGCGCGGTTCACCGGGCTGCCGGTCAAGCAAGTCCATGACATGGAAGACCCGAACCACATCGCACATTTTTTCGAGGTCAACGGCCTGGTGGAACCCATCGTCAAGGCGCGCGGCATCGATGCGGCGGCGATCCTGCGGCAGAAGATGGATTTCATCGTGGTGGACGCGGCGCAGGAGGCCGGCATCGACCTGACCGGGGCGACACGCCGCGACATAAGGCGGCTGGCGCGGCGCCACCTCGACGACCTGCCCGAGGCCTGGCACGGGTTGAACCGGCTGGTGCAATGGGCGGATGGCGCAGGGAAGTGGCCCAGGATCACCTCGGATCATCCCGCCTATTTCCTGTCGCTGCGCGCGGCGGATACGCCCGACCGCGACCTCGTCAACATGTTGCTTGCTGAACTGGCACCGCGCGACGTGCGGCAGCTTTTCATCTGTCACAAGCAGCTTTTCTACCGCCTTTACCGGTCGTGGAGCGATACCAAGCGGTCTTATGTTGTTGATTTCCTGACCCGCGAGTATCAAGTGGACAAGGCAGGGGCGCGTGCCGCGTTGTTCGGCCACGAGGCCCCGATGGAGGAGGACCCGCCCCAACCTGGTCCGAAACCGCGCGAGGACATGATTGCGCGGGTCGGGCCCTGGGGCGCGGTGCGGGGACGATAAGGCAAGGGAGAGGACGCAGATGCTGGGTTTCATCAAGCTGTCGGTGATCGGCTTCGTCGTCCTGACGGTGGTCTATATCTGCCTGTCGCTCTATTCCCGCGCCGTCCGCCGCGACAAGCTTGAGAAGGAATGGGACGAAGAGGGCATGACCGGCGACAAGGAGGCCTTTGTCGACAACGGGCTGCGCGACTATGACGGCTCGGTCCGGCGCAAGCTGATCCTCGGGGTCTATATCATTCCGGTCACGGCTGTGGCCGCGATCATCTATTTCACCAATTTTCACTGAAGGTGCCGCTCATGCGCTATCTCAAATGGCTTCTGATCCTCGCCTTCTGGGCGCTGGTGGGGGCATTCTTTCACTACACGCTGCCGCAACATGACATCGCGCGGATCTCGGACACCGAGACCCGGCGGGTGGATTTCGGCGAAAACTCGATCTTCTGGTCCAGCCCGGACAGCGGCAATGCCACCGGGACGGTGAACCGCGACGTGTTCTTCATCCAGGCGATCCGTGAAAACGGCCGGCCGATGGTGTACCGCAACGAGGACACCGGCTGGGGCTGGCCGCCGTACTTCAAGTTCGACACCGCCAACCTGCAGACCGAGGCGGCGGACCTGCGATCGACCTCGGACAATCCGCGCTGGGTGGTGATCCGGCACTACGGTTGGCGGAACGAGTTCCTGTCGATCTATCCCAACGCGGTTTCCGTGCGGCTGGCCGAAGGCCCGGACGAGACGATCATTCCCTGGATGAACATCGTGATCCTGGTGCTGGTGGCGCTGGTGTTCTGGGCCATCTGGGTCCGCTGGCGGCGGTTCCGCATGCGGCGGATCGATCCGGTGCTGGAGGACATGGAAGAAGGCCTGGCCGATGCCACCGACGCGGTGAAAGGCACCGGCAGCCGGATCAACCGCTGGTTCGGCGGCAAGTGAGCCAGGCGGGGGTAATACGCAGGGGATGAAACGGCAGGTCCGATTGGCCTGACGCGGAATGCTTCGCCCTTGTGTTCGCCGCGCTTGCGCTGCGTCGACCGGCTGGGGGGCCAGCCCCCCAGACCCCCCGGGATATTTTCGAACCAGAGAAGACCGGGGACGATCTTCTGCCTCATCTTGCAGGGTAAACTCCCAATGGGCGGCGGCGCAGAGCGAGGGGGCTGGCCCCCTTTGCTCGATGGCCCCGTCTCGCCACCTCCCATCGTTTCGATCCGGTTGTGGCCTGTTCTATCGCTGGAAATCGCGCAACAGCCGGTCGATGCGTCGGCCCCAGGCGTCCCAATTCAACCGTTCCTCGTATTCCCGACGGGCGGATTTGCGCAGCGCCTCGTAGTCGCCGGGGGCGGAAAGATAGGTTTCGACCCGCCGCGCGAAATCAGAAGGGGTGGCCCCGAGCGGCAGGGCGTGCCCGTTGACCCCGTCGCGCACCGGCACGCCGCCGATGCGCAGGCAAAGCGACGGCAGCCCGTAGGCCGAGGCCTCGCAATAGGCGAACCCGTAGCTTTCGAACGAGGGCTGAAACAGGAAATGCGCCCGCCGCATCACCGCTTCGAACCGGGCCATATGGTCAGGTTTCCATTTGTCCAGCATGCCGTGGAAGGTGATGAAATCGGGCTCGTGTGATGACGGCGGATCAAGCCCCAGCACGGAAAGTTGCGCATCAACGCCGCGCGCGCGCAACAGCCGGATGGTCTCCAACACCAGCGGCCCGCCCTTGGCCTGCCAGTCGCGGCCGACCAGCACAAAGCGCACCGGCGCCCCCCGGCTGAGCGCGGGTGGCACGTCCGATGGCCGCACGTCGGGCACATTGGCCCCCCAGGGCACCACCACCGAACGGTCGGGATCAAGGTCATACAGCGCGTCAGCACCCGATTTCAGCCACTCGGTCGGCCAGGCCAGCAGGCCGATGTCACCAAAGACCTTGCGTTCGGCCCGCAGGACCATCGGATCCAGCAGCCGCGACAGCCGCAGGTAGGAGCCGTAGGACCGGCCCACCTCGGATCGCTTGTAGGTGGTGGGTGTCGCGTCGGACGTATAGGCCGTGAAAGTGCCGGGCGGCACCTGCAACCCGGCCAGTGAGTGAAAGGAATAGGCCCCGAACAACAGGTCGAACCGCCCCCTGACCAGTTGCCTTTCGATGGCCGGAGCGATCAGCGGCGCCAGCATCAGCTGCATCCGCCACATCGCGCGGATGGTCAGCGCCTCGGGCAGCGCCAGCATGATACGCCGCAGCCCGTTCAACCGCCCCCAGCCAGGATCAAGCACCGTGACATCGCCCACGTGGGTCTGCAGCGCCTGAAAGATTCGGGCGTTGCCGCCGGAATACGTCAGCGGATCATGCGGCGAGAGATCGCACAGATAGGCAATTTTACGACGATCTGACAATAAAAGCTCAAACAGTTTCGAATAATCCGCTGCAAGGCTGACCAAGCGTCACCGAAAGTGCAACTGAAAACGTCAATTTTCGGTTTATCCGGACATCGGCCCACCCTGAATGCCCCGGGGCCTAGCCTGCCGGGCCACCCCGCGACAAGGGGAAACCGGGCTGACATGGGGCCTAAAACTCGCCGCAATCCTGGGCTAGGGTGGGCTGGTTGCAACAAGTGAAGCGGTGATGCCCAACTCCCTGGCATATCTTGTGCTGGCACTCTGGCCGGCGGTCACATTTGGCCTTTTCCGCAAGCTGCCGGTTGCGCCGGCCTTGCTTTGGTCGCTGGTGGCTGCCTTCCTGATCCTGCCGACGGTGCCCACCGGCTTTGACTTTCCCTTGCTGCCGCCGCTGCACAAGCATTCGCTGCCGGCGCTGACCGCGCTTGTCATGGCGCTGATGATGCATGGATTGCGCAAGTCGATCCTGCCGGACACGTTCCTGGGCAAGGTGCTCATGCTGACCTTCATCCTGTCGCCGGTGGCGACGGTGATGACCAACGGCGAGCCGGTGCGCTGGGGCGAGGTGCTGCATCTTCCCGGGCTTCGGATGACCGATGCGATCGCGCTGACGATCACCCAGTTCCTGATCTTCATCCCCTTTGTGCTGGCCCGGCAATACCTTGTGGAGGCCTCATCCCAGCGGCTGGTCCTGGTGGTCTTCATGTGGGCCGGGCTGGTCTATTCGCTGCCGGCGCTGCTGGAAGTGCGCATGTCACCGCAGCTCAACATCTGGATCTATGGCTATTTCCAGCACGAGTTCGCCCAGACATTCCGTTTTGGCGGCTGGCGGCCAACGGTGTTTTTGTACCACGGTATCTGGCTGGCCTTTCTTGGCATGATGGCGCTGATCTCGGCGGCGGCGCTGTTCAAGTTCGAAACCAGTCGCAAGCTGTACTTTGCCGGGGCGACCGCCTGGCTCGGCGTGATGCTGGTGATGTACAAGTCGCTTGGGGCGATGATCTTTGGCGCCTTCCTGCTGCCGGTGGTGCTGCTCTTCGGCGTGCGGACGCAGCTCAAGATCGCGGCGCTCCTGGCGCTTCTGGCAATCGGCTACCCGGTGCTCAAGGCGGCGGACCTGTTCCCCTCGGAACGGCTTCTGGCGGCGGCCAGTTCGATCGACCCGGACCGCGCCAATTCGCTGCGGTTTCGCTTCATGAACGAAGACGTGCTGCTGGAACGGTCCGGTGAAAAGGCGATGTTCGGCTGGGGAAGCTGGGGCAGGAACCTGATCTACAACGATGTGACCGGCACGGTGGAAACCATCACCGACGGGCGCTGGATCATCGTCATGGGGAAATATGGCTGGATCGGCTTCCTGGCGGAGTTCGGGCTGTTGGTGCTGCCTATCTTCCTGCTCTGGCGCGAGGCGCGGGCCCGGAAATCCGAGGATATATCCCCCTTTATCGGACCATTGACGTTGTTGCTGGCGATCAATGCGGTGGAACTGGTGCCCAATGCCACGCTGACGCCGCTGACATGGCTCTTGTCGGGCGCTCTCATGGGCTATGCGGAAACCCTGCGCAGTCAACGCCTGGGCCAGGGCAACCTGCGCAGCGAAGACCTGCCCCTGCGCGAAGGCAACTCGGGCAAGCGGGCGAAATGGGCGCTGAAATGGCGCCCGGTAATGGAGTGACACGATGACGATGCCCCGAGTCCTGGCCATTGCCGAGGCTGCAAATCCTGATTGGGTCTCGGTGCCGCTGGTTGGCTGGTCCCTGGCCCATGCGCTGCGCGAGGTGGCGGATGTCCACCTGGTGACCCATGTCCGCAACCGCGAGGCGGTGCTGCGCCAGGGCTATGTCGAAGGCAATTCCGTCACCTTCATCGACAGCGACCGGCTGGCCAAGCCGCTGTGGCGACTGGGCGAGGTGCTGCGCTTTGGCAAGGGGCGTGGCTGGACGACGGTCCAGGCGATGGCGGCCCTGGCCTATCCGCATTTCGAACGGCTGGTCTGGCGCGAGTTCGGCGCAACTCTGAAGGCAGGAGAATTCGACCTGGTGCATCGCATCACGCCGCTCAGCCCGACGATTTCCAGCCCGATTGCCGCCAAATGCGCCCGCGCGGGCGTGCCCTTTGTGCTGGGGCCGCTGAATGGCGGGGTGCCCTGGCCCGAAGGGTTCAACAGCGAGCGGCTGGCCGAGCGTGAGGTGCTGAGCTACCTTCGGTCGGCCTATCGCTACCTGCCCGGGCGCAACCGCACCCTGCGGCATGCCTCGGCGATCCTGGCCGGGTCGCGCCACACCCAGTCAGAAATCCCCGAACGTTTCCAGGACAAGGTGGTCTATCTGCCGGAAAACGCAGTTGATCCGGCCCGGTTTTCCCGGCTGGCCCGCCCGGAACCGCAGCCGCTGCGCACCTGTTTCATCGGGCGAATGGTGCCGTACAAGGGGCCGGACATGCTGTTGTCGGCGGCGGCACCGCTGTTGCAATCCAGCGCGATGCGGCTTGAGATGATCGGCGACGGGCCGATGCTGGCGGCGTTGAAGGCCCAGGCGGCGGAAGAAGGCATCGAAGAGGCGGTCACCTTCCACGGCTGGCTGCCACATGAGCAGGTGCAGGAGGTGGCCGGCGGCTGTCACATGCTGACCTTCCCCTCGATCCGCGAATTCGGCGGCGGCGTGGTGCTGGAGGCGATGGCGCTGGGGTTGGTGCCGTTGATCGTGGATTACGCCGGGCCGGGGGAATTGGTGACGCCGGGAACCGGGATCAAGGTGCCCATCGGGCCGCGCGCGGCGATCATCAAGGGCGTCCGCAAGGCGTTGAAAGAGATGGTGGCCGACCCCGCCCGCCTTGGCCCCATGTCCGCGGCGGCGCGCGCGCGGGTGCAGAAGGATTTCACCTGGTCCGCCAAGGCGCGACAGGTGGCACAGGTCTATGACTGGGTGCTCGACCCGGCGCAGGGGCGGCCAGACCTGGTGGCAGCCTGACATCGCGAAGGCCGGCGGGCGGCCATCACGCCCTATCGGGCCCCGGGCTTGATCCGGGGCCTCCGGGTCCGCTGACGATGAGGTCCCGGATCACGTCCGGGACACGGCCTCACTGCAATTCGATCCGCTCGAACCGGCTGTCCACAACCGCGCCATCGCGCAGGAAGCGCACGGTCAGGACATAATCACCGGCGGGCCAACCTTCGGCCTGGCGTTTGCGGCCGGCGGCGCGGAAGAAACTGGCCTGGGCACGGTCGATCTCGATGTTCGTGGTGATGACTTCGCCAGCCGGACCGTCGATGGCAATCTCCACCACGTCCCCCTTCTGTCCGCCAAAAGCCAGGGCAAACCCCACCAGCGCGCTGTGCCGATCCGGCGGAATGCGATCTGCCGTGCCCGCCTGGACCGCGTCGAAATCGGGCACGCCGGGGGCAAAGCCGATGTCCAGCAGGCCGCCGGGAGTATAGTTCAAGCGCGTGATCCAGAGCGTGCGATCCGAGCCACAGGCCTCTGCCCCATCGGGCGCAAAGGGATCGACCACAGCGCCCTCATGGCGCAGCGACAGGTGCAGATGCGGGAACTGTGTCCGCCCGGACAGGCCGACGCGGCCCAACACCGCGCCCGCTTCGACCACCTGCCCGGAGCGGACCTGCACGGACCCCTTTTGCAGATGACAGTACTGGCTTTCCCAACCGTCGGCGTGGCGCAGGACAACGCCGTTGCCGCAATCGCGCCCGCCCAGGTCCTCGCCTGCGAAAAGCCGATCTTCCATGCCGTCGCGGATGCCGCCGACGATACCCGGCGCGGCGGCCAGAACGTTGACACCGCGCGCCATCGCCGCATGGGTCGGCAGGCCGAAATCGGTGCCTTTGTGCCCATCATAGCTGAGCCCGCCACAGGTGAAATCACGCGTACCGGGACCGGGGTCGTGATCGACGTATTGCTGGATGTAACAGGTCTCGCCCAGGGTGCAGTCCACGGGCAGGGCCAATAGAAAAGGCTCGGCCCCCGCAAGGGAGGCCGAGCCCATCAGCAACACGGCACATAGAGCCGCGCGGATCATTCTGCCGTCAGAAGGGGCGGTTTCTTTCCGGTCAGGCGCGGCTTGTCCGGGCCGTCCATCTGGAGGTCAATCTTGCCGTCCTTGACGCCGACGCGCACGACACCACCCTTGGCAAGCTTGCCAAACAACAGCTCCTCGGCCAGCGGCTTCTTGATGTGCTCCTGGATCACGCGGCCCAGCGGACGCGCACCCATCTTGTCATCGTAGCCCTTCTCGCCCAGCCATTCGGCCGCCGGCTTGGTCAGTTCGATGGTCACGTCGCGATCCATCAACTGCGCTTCCAGTTGCAGCACGAACTTCTCGACCACCTGCAGAATCACCGACTTCGGCAGCGGCGCAAAGCTGATCACCGCGTCCAGGCGGTTGCGGAATTCCGGCGTGAACATCCGTTCGATCGCCGCCGTATCCTCGCCCTCGCGCCGGTCGCGGCCAAAGCCGATGGCGGCCTTGGCCTGTTCCATCGCGCCCGCGTTCGACGTCATGATCAAGATCACGTTGCGGAAATCCACCGTCCGGCCATTGTGGTCGGTCAGCGTGCCGTGGTCCATCACCTGCAGCAGGATGTTGTAGACATCCGGATGCGCCTTCTCGATCTCATCCAGCAACAGCACGCAATGCGGGTGCTGGTCGACGCCATCGGTCAGCTGCCCGCCCTGATCAAAGCCGACATAGCCCGGAGGCGCACCGATCAGCCGCGAAACCGCGTGTTTCTCCATGTATTCCGACATGTCGAACCGCAGAAGCTCCACGCCCAGCGTATCCGCCAGCTGCTTGGCCACCTCGGTCTTGCCGACGCCCGTCGGTCCGGCAAAGAGATAATTGCCGATGGGCTTTTCGGGTTCGCGCAGACCGGCGCGGGCCAGCTTGATCGCCGAAGACAGCGCCTCGATGGCATTGTCCTGGCCGAAAACCACGCGCTTGAGGCTGTTCTCCAGGTCGCGCAGCACCTCGGCATCGTCCTTGGACACGTTTTTCGGCGGGATGCGAGCGATCTTGGCCACGACAGCCTCGATCTCCTTGGTGCCGATGGTCTTGCGACGGCGCGATTCAACCACCAGATGCTGCGCGGCGCCGGCCTCGTCGATCACGTCGATGGCCTTGTCCGGCAGTTTCCGGTCGGTGATGTAACGCGCCGAAAGCTCGACCGCGGTCTTGATCGCGTCAGCGGTGTACTTGATCGAATGGTGATCCTCGAAATAGGGCTTCAGACCCTTGAGAATCTTCACCGAATCCTCAACCGAAGGCTCCACCACGTCGATTTTCTGGAACCGGCGCGACAGCGCGCGATCCTTTTCGAAATGCTGGCGGAATTCCTTGTAGGTCGTGGACCCCATGCACCGCAGCTTGCCGCCCTGAAGCGCAGGCTTCAGCAGGTTCGAGGCATCCATCGCCCCGCCCGAGGTGGCTCCCGCGCCGATCACCGTATGGATCTCGTCGATGAAGAGGATCGCGTCAGGGTGATCCTCCAACTCGGACACCACGGCCTTCAGCCGTTCCTCGAAATCACCGCGATACCGCGTACCGGCCAGAAGCGCGCCCATGTCGAGCGAGTAGATGGTCGATTCCGACAGCACCTCGGGGGTTTCACCCGACACGATCTTGCGTGCGAGGCCCTCGGCGATGGCGGTCTTACCCACGCCGGGGTCCCCCACCAGCAGCGGGTTGTTCTTGCGACGGCGGCAGAGCACCTGGATGCAGCGCTCGACCTCGGACTCGCGGCCGATCAGAGGATCGACATCACCCAGGCGCGCCTTTTCGTTCAGGTCGACGCAGTACTTGCCCAGTGCGCTTTCCTTCTGGTCGGCCTCCTGCGCGGTCTCGGCACCTTGCTGTTCATCCTCGACGTCCTGGGCGCCACTGACCGGGCGGCTTTCGCCATAGGCCGGGTCCTTGGCCACGCCGTGCGCGATGAAGTTGACCGCGTCATAGCGGGTCATGTCCTGCTCCTGCAGGAAGTAGGCCGCATTGGATTCACGTTCGGCGAAGATTGCCACCAGGACATTCGCGCCTGTCACCTCGGTCCGACCCGAGGATTGCACGTGAATCGCCGCGCGCTGGATCACGCGCTGGAAGGCGGCGGTGGGCACGGCTTCGGACCCTTCGATATCGGTCACCAGGTTGGCAAGGTCGGTATCGACGTATTCCACCAGCTTCTGGCGCAATTCTTCAGTATCGACCGAACATGCCTTCATCACCCGGGCCGCATCAGGTTCGTCGATCAACGCCAGGAGCAGATGCTCCAGCGTCGCAAATTCATGGGAGCGGCTGTTGGCCAGGGCCAGGGCCGCGTGGATCGCCTGTTCAAGCGTATTCGAGAATGAAGGCACTGTCTTGGTGCTCCTTCTTGTATGGGTCGGCGGGCCGGAGGGGCCGTACCAACCGTGGCCTCATAAGGTTAAAGTTTGGTCGATCCCCCGGGCGCTTCAAGTTTTTTCTTTGGCTTGACGGTCACATTTCCGGGCACTGTGGGTACGACGCCGTGATTTTCCGCGTCTGAGCATGATTTATCTGAAGCCGTCACGACGTTTTCTGATCTCGGCAAAGACGGCCACGGGATCGGCGCCCTGCATGTCGAGTCGCGCCTGAACCTGGGGGTTTGAGCAGCGCAGGAACGGATTGGTGGCCAATTCCTGGGCAAGCGTGGTGGGAACGGTCGGGCGGTCCGCGGCGCGGGCCTCCGAAATCTCTGTCTGTCGAGAGATAAGGTCGGGATTGTCGGGTTCAATGGTCAGCGCGAAACGAATGTTGGTTTCGGCGTACTCATGACCCGAGCAGACCACGGTTTCCGGCGGCAGCACCGCCATTTTCTGCATCGAGGCATGCATCATTTCCGGCGTGCCTTCGAACAGCCGACCACAGCCCAGGTGCATCAGGCTGTCCATTGTGACAAGAATGCCCGAGGTCGCCATGTGATAGGCGACATGGCCGGTGGTGTGGCCCGGCACCTCCAGCACCGCGACATTTTCGCCACCAAAGGCAATGCTGTCGCCCTCGGCCACTGCGCGGTCCAGCGGCGGCAAACGGTGGGCATCGGCACCAGCGCCGATCACCGTGGCAGGCGCGGCGGCCAGAAGCTCGGCGGTGCCCTGGGTATGGTCGTCGTGATGGTGGGTCAGGAAAACATGGCTGAGCCGCCACCCCCGCCGGTTCAGCTCCGACAGAATCGGCGCGGCCTCGGGCACGTCGAAGACGGCGGTGTCACCGGAGGCGTCGTCGTGGACGAGATATGTGTAATTGTCCGACAGGCAGGGGATCGTGACAAGCGTAAGGGGCATGGCAATTCGCGGCTCCGTTGCTAGAGTGCACTCAAGTCTCGCCCATGAGAGCGCGGATCGCAATGCACCTGGACGTTCAGGACCTACGCAATTTCTATTACCGCAGCGCGCTCGGGCGCGCCGCGCAAAGAGCCGTGCGCGACAGGATGCTGCGAATCTGGCCCGAGGCCAAGGGCCAGACGGTGGCGGGCTTCGGCTTTTCCGTGCCGCTCCTGCGCCCCTACCTTCGGGACGCGCGGCGGGTGGTGGCGCTGATGCCCGGACCGCAGGGGGTGATGCCCTGGCCCGCGGGGATGCCCAATGTCTCGGTTCTGACCGAGGAAACCTCCTGGCCGATCGAGACCGGGCGGGTTGACAAGCTGGTGGTGCTGCACGGACTTGAGACCTCGGACCGGCCCTCGGCGCTGCTGGAGGAATGTTACCGCGTGCTCGGGCCGGGCGGCACGGCGTTGTTCATCGTGCCCAACCGCGCCGGGCTCTGGTCGCGCAGCGATGCGACGCCCTTCGGGTTCGGGCGGCCCTATACGCAAAGCCAGCTGGAAACCCAGCTGCGCACCCACGGCTTCATGCCCGAGATTCACGCCACCGCGCTGCACCAGCCGCCGTCGAAGAAACGGTTCTGGATGAAGGCGGGGCCGATGTGGGAACGGATGGGCCAGCGCTTCGGCCTGCCACTGCCGGGCGGGGTGCTGATGGTCGTCGCCTCGAAACGGGTGCAGGGGCTGAGCGGACCCCAGGAACGGGTGCGCGTGCGCAACCCGCTGGAAGTGCTCAGCCCGAAACCGGCGAAAGAGGCCAAAGCGGTATAACGAGGCCGCAACAGGCACGATCCCTGCCCCGGACCTGATCCGGGGCCTCTCCTCACGCGCCGCATGGCCCCCGGGCTCGGGACACAGGCCAAGGCCCGCGGCGTCCCGTCATCACGGTCTCTTCTTCACTCAGCCTGTCAGGCCGCCAGCACGATATGATCCTCGGTCACGGCGGGGGAACCTGTCAGAACGAAGGTCAGCGTTTCGCTTCGGACCCCGGCATCGTTGCCCGGGGCTTCGACGTCAACCTCCACCACGACGCGGTCGGCATTGGCATCCGAAGTGATGCGCACGTCGAGAATGGCCTCTGCGTTCTCGACTTGAAGAATGTCTTCGGTCGGGTCGAAATCGGTGATCGTGACGCCGCCCGAGGCCGGTGCGTCGGAGGGATCGGTCGGCGAGAGCACAAAGATGTCCGCCCCGTCGCCGCCGGTCATCAGCGCGGCCCCGGGCGTGGCCGTCCCGGCAGAGGCGACAAGCGTGTCATCGCCCGCATCGCCCGAGGCCAGCCCGGCGCCGTCGACAAGGGTGATCCGGTCGTCGCCATCACCGCCAAGCCCCTGCGCCCCGCCGAACAGGTCGATTTCATCGTCACCGGGGCCGCCATGCGCCTGGGTGTCGGTGTCGCGCGCAAAGATGTGATCCACCCCGGCCGCGCCCCGCAGCACCGTCTCGCCGCCATCGGGATCGTTCTCCAACACGTCATCACCGGGGCCGCCGATGGCTTCGCCCTCATGGATGCTTATGGTATCGTCGCCTTCACCGCCGCGCAGGGTGATGTTGCCCTCCTCGGTCTCGATCATCTCGTCAGCATCGGTGCCGCCAAAGGTGCCCCCCGATGCGGCAAGCTCCTGGGTAGCCCCATCGACGGTATAGCGGACGACGAACACCGTGGGCGAAGTGTCGGCGCCATCGGTTTCCTCGATGCTCACGATATCGTCGCCATCGGTATTGGCGTCGATGCTGTAATAGCTGATCGGGTCCTCGGTGCGGATTTCCGGCGGTTCGACAACACTGCTGGTGAAATAGGGCTCTTCATTGGTGGGCTGAACCTCGCCCAGGTCCCAGCTTTGCAGCAGCTCCAGCTCCAGCGATCGCTCCAGGTCGTCAAGCTCGAACATGAGCGGCAGACCGGACCCGTCGAAATCACCGTTTTCGCCGGTGGGGATCTCGGCACCCTCGGGCACGAGATAGAGCCGCGCCTCATGGTATTCGGCCAGCCCGATGCCGGCATCCTCGCTGTCGATGTACATCACCATCGCAAGCGTGCCGGTCTCGTCCTCGCCCAGTTCCACGGTGACCACACCGTCCTCTTCGATCACGCTGGCGCCGGTGTCGCGCTCTTCCTCGGGGGTGTCGTCTTCCGCATCGTCCGGCGTATCCGTTTCCGGGTCCTCCTCCGGCAACTCGTCCTCGGGGGCGTCGTCCTCGGCATCGTCGCTTGCAATCTCGCCCGACCCGTCGCCGTCATCACTGCCGAAAACATCGGAAGTCAGCGCCAGAATTCCCAACCCCAGAAGTGCCAGCAGTGCAATCGACATGAAACTCACCCGCCTTCAAAATCTCGTGAAACCCCGCAAGAGTTCACGAGATCGCCATGACCTGTCAACCTTCGAAGCCATCGGCGGACGTGAAACGCCATGCGATCTAAGCGCGCCGCGCCTGGCCTGGGTGACGCTCCGGGCGTGCAAAAGTTGCCCGGGAATCGTGCAAACTCAGGAATTCCAAGGATTTTTGTTCGGCCCGCGCGCGCGCAATGAGTCGCATGTATGGTAGGGCGTTGAAATTATTCAATAATCACTATACCCCAAAAGGACTCAAGTATGTTGCGGGGTCGGTTGCGCTCTGCTACATCCGGCGTGATTTTGCGCCTTGATCCCATTCAAGGCCGGGAAACGTCCTCGGACGCCGCCTGTTAGCGGTAAACCGGGGCCAGATAGTCGGAAGGGTGGACGTGTCCGAACCAGCTTCGATTTCCTCTGGCATTGCCGATCGCTATGCGACGGCGGTGTTCGAGATCGCTCATGAGAATGGCAAGCTTGCCGAATTGGAAGGCAACCTCGACGCTCTGTCGACCGCGCTGGATGAAAGCGACGATCTGCGTGATCTGATCGCCAATCCGATCTACTCGCGCGACGCCCAGGGCGCCGCGATCACCAAGATCGCCAAGCAGATGAACCTGCGCCCGGTGCTGGTGCAGACGCTGGGCCTGATGGCGTCCAAGCGCCGTCTCTTCGTGCTGCCGCAACTGATCAAGCAGCTGCGCGCGAAGATCGCCGACCACAAGGGCGAAGTCACCGCCGACGTGGTCAGTGCCCAGCCGCTCAGCCAGGGCCAGTCCGACGCACTCGCAGCCAAGCTGCGCGAGTCCGTGGGCAAAGATGTCAAAGTGAATGCGACCGTCGATGAGAGCCTCATTGGCGGTCTTGTTGTCAAGGTGGGCTCGAAGATGATCGACACGTCGATCCGCTCCAAGCTCAATTCCCTCCAGAATGCAATGAAAGAGGTCGGATAAATGGGTATCCAAGCAGCCGAGATTTCTGCGATCCTAAAGGAGCAGATCAAGAACTTCGGGCAGGAAGCCGAAGTTGCCGAGGTGGGCCGCGTGCTCTCTGTCGGTGACGGTATCGCGCGGGTTCACGGCCTCGACGCCATCCAGGCGGGCGAGATGGTCGAATTTCCGGGCGGCATCATGGGCATGGCCCTGAACCTCGAATCCGACAACGTCGGTATCGTGATCTTCGGCTCCGACCGCGACATCAAGGAAGGCGACACCGTCAAGCGCACCAAGTCCATCGTGGACGTGCCCGCCGGCAACGAGCTGCTCGGCCGCGTGGTCGACGGCCTCGGCAACCCGCTGGACGGCAAGGGCCCGATCAACGCCTCCGAGCGTCGCATCGCCGACGTCAAGGCGCCGGGCATCATCCCGCGTAAATCGGTGCATGAGCCGATGGCAACCGGCCTGAAATCGGTCGACGCGATGATCCCGATCGGTCGTGGCCAGCGTGAGCTGATCATTGGCGACCGCCAGACCGGCAAAACCGCCGTGGCGCTGGACGCGATCCTGAACCAGAAATCCTACAACGAAGCCGCAGGCGACGACGAAAGCAAGAAGCTCTACTGCATCTACGTCGCAGTCGGCCAGAAGCGGTCGACCGTTGCGCAGCTGGTGAAGCGTCTCGAAGAGAGCGGCGCCATCGATTACTCGATCGTCGTTGCCGCAACCGCCTCCGACCCGGCTCCGATGCAGTTCCTGGCGCCCTATGCCGCGACCGCAATGGCCGAATTCTTCCGCGACAATGGCCGTCACGCGCTGATCATCTATGATGACCTGTCGAAACAAGCCGTGTCCTACCGCCAGATGTCCCTGCTGCTGCGTCGTCCGCCGGGGCGTGAAGCTTACCCGGGTGACGTTTTCTACCTCCACTCCCGCCTGCTGGAACGTTCGGCCAAGCTGAACGAAGACAACGGCGCCGGCTCGCTGACCGCACTGCCGATCATCGAAACCCAGGGTGGTGACGTTTCGGCGTTTATTCCGACCAACGTGATCTCGATCACCGACGGCCAGATCTTCCTGGAAACCGAACTGTTCTACCAGGGCATCCGCCCCGCCGTGAACACCGGTCTGTCGGTTTCGCGGGTTGGTTCGTCCGCTCAGACCAACGCGATGAAGTCGGTCGCCGGTCCGGTGAAACTGGAACTCGCCCAGTACCGCGAAATGGCGGCCTTTGCGCAGTTCGGTTCCGACCTTGACGCCGCCACCCAGCAGCTGCTGAACCGTGGTGCGCGCCTGACCGAGCTGATGAAACAACCGCAGTATTCGCCGCTGACCAACGCGGAAATCGTCTGCGTCATCTTTGCCGGCACCAAGGGTTACCTCGACAAGATCGCCGTCTCCGACGTCGGCCGGTTCGAGAAGGGCCTGCTCCAGCACCTGCGTTCGAAGCACAGCGACCTTCTGGATTACATCACCGTCGAAGATCCCAAGATCAAAGGTGAAGCCGAAGACAAGATCCGCGCCGCACTGGATGAATTCGCCGCTGACTTCGCATAAGGAGATAAGGCTATGCCAAATCTCAAGGACCTGAAAAACAGGATCGAGTCGGTCAAGTCGACCCGCAAGATCACCAAGGCCATGCAGATGGTGGCCGCCGCAAAACTGCGGCGGGCACAGGAAGCAGCCGAGATGTCGCGCCCCTACACCGAGCGGTTCAACTCGGTGATGGCGGGCCTGGCCCAATCGGTTGGCGACAGCGATACCGCGCCCCGGCTTCTGTCCGGCACCGGTCGTGACGACGTGCATCTGCTTGTCGTCATGACCGCCGAGCGTGGCCTTTGCGGCGGCTTCAATGGCAACATTGCCAAGCTGGCCCGGACCAAGGCGCAGGAGCTTCTGGCCAAGGGCAAGACGGTCAAGATCCTGACCGTCGGCAAGAAGGGCCGCGACGCTCTCAAGCGTGACTTCGCTGACAATCTCATCGCTCACGTGGACCTGAGCGAGGTCAAGCGCGTGGGTTATGCCAACGCGCAGGCCGTCGCCAAGGACGTTCTTGCACGCTTCGACGCGGGCGAGTTCGACGTGGCGACCCTGTTCTACTCGAAGTTCCAGAACGTGGTGACACAGATCCCGACCGCGCAACAGATCATCCCTGCCGCCTTCGATAACGAAGACGGCGAGGACGCGGGCGCCAACACGCTGTACGACTACGAGCCCAGCGAAGAAGCCATCCTGGCCGACCTGCTGCCGCGTGGCGTCGCAACCCAGATCTTTGCGGGCCTGTTGGAAAACGGGGCGTCGGAGCAGGGCGCGCGCATGTCCGCCATGGACAACGCGACGCGCAACGCCGGCGAAATGATTGACAAGCTGACCATCGAGTTCAACCGCTCGCGTCAGGCGGTCATCACCAATGAACTGATCGAAATTATCTCGGGCGCGGAAGCGCTCTAAGAACCGGAGACGAAACATGGCAAACGCACAAGGCAAAGTGACTCAGGTCATTGGCGCCGTTGTCGACGTACAGTTCGACGACGAGTTGCCGGCGATCCTGAACGCGCTGACCACCGACAACAACGGCAACCGTCTGGTTCTGGAAGTGGCCCAGCACCTGGGCGAAAACACTGTCCGCGCCATCGCGATGGAGGCCACCGAAGGTCTCGTTCGCGGTCAGGAAGTGGAAGACACCGGCGGCCCGATCTCGGTCCCCGTTGGCGACGCCACCCTGGGCCGCATCATCAACGTCATCGGCGAGCCGGTTGACGAAAAAGGCGCCGTCGAGGCCGGCGAATTCCGCGCGATCCACCAGCCCGCGCCCGAGTTTGCCGATCAGGCAACCGAAGCCGAAGTGCTGATCACCGGCATCAAGGTCATCGACCTGCTGGCCCCCTATGCGAAGGGCGGTAAAATTGGTCTCTTCGGCGGTGCCGGCGTGGGCAAGACCGTTCTGATCATGGAACTGATCAACAACATCGCCAAGGTGCACTCGGGTCTTTCCGTGTTCGCGGGCGTTGGCGAGCGGACCCGTGAAGGCAATGACCTTTACTACGAGATGATCGAATCCGGCGTTATCACCCCCGATAACATGACCGACTCGAAAATCGCACTGGTCTACGGCCAGATGAACGAGCCTCCGGGTGCGCGTATGCGGGTTGCGCTGACCGGCCTGACGCTGGCCGAACAGTTCCGCGACTCGACCGGGTCGGACGTTCTGTTCTTCGTCGACAACATCTTCCGCTTTACCCAGGCGGGTTCGGAAGTGTCGGCCCTGCTTGGTCGTATTCCCTCGGCTGTGGGCTACCAGCCGACGCTGGCCACCGACATGGGCGCGATGCAGGAACGCATCACCTCCACCACGCGCGGGTCGATCACCTCGATCCAGGCCGTGTACGTGCCTGCGGACGACCTTACCGACCCCGCACCGGCCACCACCTTTGCGCACCTCGACGCGCAGACCGTTCTGTCGCGTGCCATCTCCGAGCTTGGCATCTATCCGGCGGTTGACCCGCTCGACAGCTCGTCGCGCCTGATGGATCCGCAGATCGTCGGCGAAGAGCACTACAAGGTTGCGATGGACGTCCAGAACATCCTTCAGCGTTACAAGTCGCTGCAGGACATCATCGCCATCCTCGGCATGGACGAACTGTCGGAAGAGGACAAGCTGACCGTTGCGCGTGCGCGCAAAATCCAGCGCTTCCTGTCCCAGCCGTTCGACGTGGCGAAGGTCTTCACCGGCTCCGACGGTGTGCAGGTTCCGCTGGAAGACACGATCTCGTCCTTCAAGGCGGTTGTCGCCGGCGAATACGACCATCTGCCCGAAGGCGCCTTCTACATGGTGGGCGGCATCGAAGAGGTGAAAGCCAAAGCCGAACGCATGGCTGCCGACGCGGCCTGAGACACTGGCCGGTTGCCCCGATGACGGCCCGCAAGGGACGGAAAAGGGGCAACCTCTCCCAAGGAGACAACGATGGCACAAGACATGCAATTCGACCTGGTCAGCCCCGAGCGCAGCCTTGCCTCGCACAAGGTGACCCAGGTTCAGATCCCGGGTGCTGACGGCGACATGACGGCGATGGCCGATCATGCCCCGACGATCACCACCCTGCGTCCGGGCGTCCTGCGCACCGAAGGTGCGGGCGAGACGGCGGAATATGTCGTCACCGGCGGCTTTGCGCAGATCAAGTCCGATGGCGTCACGGTTCTGGCCGAACGCGCCATTCCGCGCACCGACATGACCCAGGCCCTGCTGGACGAGCTGTTGGCCGAGGCCGTGGCAGCCCACAAGGCCGCCAAGGAAACCAACAGCGACGCCGTGGACGACGCGGTCAAGCTGGTGTCGGACATGGTCGCAATGGGCGGCGAAATCGGACTTTCGGCCAACCAGCCGAACCTCTGACCCCCGGACCATTCAGGATCGAAAGGCGCGCAGCCCTGCGCGCCTTTCCTCGTTTCAGGGGGATGTTCCCGGCATATCGGTCCGGCGAAGCCGAATCAGCCCTGAACCTGCATCGCCACCCAGCGGATAAAGGCGGCCGCACCACCGACCGTGGCAAAGCCCGCCGCCAGCCAGACCCCATCCCGCACCATCAGCCCGAAGGCCAGCAACGACACCGCCAGCGCGCCGATCGATGTCACCATCGGCAACAGCTCCAGCACCGGCCATGTCAGGGCGACCGCGACGATCATGATCTTTGCCAGCAAGGTCATTGGTGGCAGTGTCAGCACCTTCAGCCGGCCACGGCTGTTGCGGTCGAACCAGGCCGCCCAGGGTTTGAGCCAGGAAATCGCCCGGCTCAGCCGCGCCGCCGACACCGCCCGCCGCAGGATCACATCCGGCAGCCACAGGTATCGCCGCCCGGCCAGCCATTGTGACGCGATCAGAATGATCATCATCGCTCCGATGGTCGGCGTCCCCGGCACCGCCGACAGCGGCGAAACCAGGAGCACGGAAACCACCAGCACCATCGGCGCAAACGAGCGATCGCCGACCTCGTTCAGCACATCGGCCACCGAGACCGCCTTGACGTCCTCGGGATCGGGATCGATGGCATCGAGGATCTCACCCAGCGTGCGGGGCGCGCTCACTTGGTGCCGTCCCGGTCGTCGTCGGCCAACAGCGCCTGCAACCCGCTACGGTAGTCCGGAAACCGGAGCGTCACGCCCAGGTCCTGCTTGATCCGGTCGTTGCGCACCCGCTTGCTCTCGGCATAGAAGCTGCGCGCCATCGGCGTCATCTCGGCGGTTTCGAAATCCACCGCCTCTGGCACCGGCATCCCCAGCAATTCCGCCGCAAAGGCGATCACGTCCTGCGGCGGTGCCGGATCGTCGTCACAAAGGTTATAGGCAGCGCCCGGATCGGGATGGGCGATGGAGGCCAGCAGCACCTGGGCAATATCCTCGACGTGAATGCGGCTGAACACCTGCCCCGGCTTGATGATCCGCCGCGCCGTGCCCTTGCGCACCTTGGCAAAGGGCCCCCGCCCCGGCCCGTAGATGCCCGCCAGGCGAAAGACATGCAGCGGCAGCCCCGGCACCGAGGCCCAGGCCTCTTCCGCCGCCTTGCGCCAGGCCCCGCGTCGGGTCGAAGGCGTCAGCGGCGTTGTCTCGTCGACCCAGCCACCCTGGTGGTCGCCATAGACGCCAGTAGTCGACAGGTAGCCAACCCAATCGAAGCTCTCCGCCCGCGTCGCAATCTCGTCCCGCAACGCACGCAGCACCGGGTCGCCGTCCGCATCCGGCCCGGCCGAGACGAGCACGTGGCTCGCGGCATCCAGGTCAGTGCGCAGGTCATCGGTGCCGGGAAAGAGCCGCGCCTCGACGCCCTCATCCGCCAGTTGCACGGCCTTCTCGGCCGATCGCGTGGTCCCGATCACCCGCCAGCCCAGCGGCAGCAGGTGGCGGGTCAGGGCGCGGGCCGAATAGCCGTGGCCGAAGGAAAGCAGGGTTTGTGTCATGAGCGGGAAAATGTGCTGCAACCGCGGGATGTTCAACCCCAATGGGCGAGGCTTCGCCGAATGTCGCGCGGCGGGGGTGCGATGGTTGGCAAAGCCCCCTACCCTCGCGCGATCTGACATTACCCGAGTCGTTCCATGTCGCTTCTTACCCGCCGCGCGCTCTGTCTTGGCGCTGTTGCCGTCATCGCCGGCTGTGCCCGCAGCCCCGAGGCCGCGCCCGAACCGGAACCCGCGGCCTACAACCCGCCGCTCTATCCCAACGAGACCCCGGCCCTGCGCGCCAAGATCAACCGCTGGGCCGATCATTACGAGGTGCCGCGCACGCTGGTCCACAAGCTGGCGATCCGCGAAAGCACCCATCGTCCCTGGGCCCGCAACGGCCCTTACTGGGGCTTGCTCCAGATCCTGCCCGCCACCGCCCGCGGCATGGGCTTTCGCGGCCAGCCCAACGACCTCCTGGATGCCGACACCAACCTGCAATACGCGGTGAAGTACCTGCGTGGCGCCTGGCTCCTGTCGGACGGCTCCGAGAGCCGGGCCATCCAGTGGTATGCCCGCGGCTATTACTACGAGGCCAAGCGCCGCGGCATGCTGGTGGAAACCGGTCTGCGTCCCGGTTAAGCGATTGCGCGGCGCGCAGATCATCGGCAGGGTCGACGCATGAGAAGCACCCGCGTCATTCATACCGTCTCCGTCCACGCCGGTGGCGAAGTCGGCGATGTTATCACCGGCGGCGTCGCGCCGCCCCCCGGCGAAACGCTTTGGGATCAGCGCCGCTGGATCGCCGAGGACGGCCAGCTGCGCGCCTTCATGTTGAACGAACCGCGCGGCGGGGTATTCCGCCACGTGAACCTCCTGGTGCCGCCCAGGACGCCCGGCGCCGATGCCGCCTTCATCATCATGGAGCCCGAGGACACGCCACCGATGTCCGGATCGAACTCGATCTGCGTGGCGACGGTGCTGTTGGAAACCGGGATCATCACCATGACAGAGCCGGTCACCGAGCTGGTGCTCGAAGCCCCCGGCGGGCTGGTCAAGGTGCGGGCGGAGTGCGCCGAGGGCAAGGTGACACGGGTCACGGTCCATAACCTGCCGTCCTTTGCCGCAAGGATCGCCGCGCCGCTTGAGGTGCAAGGCATTGGCACGCTGTTGGTGGACACGGCCTTTGGCGGCGACAGTTTCGTGATCGTCGACGCGGCGGCGCTGGGCTTTGCCCTCACTCCGGACGAGGCGCGCGACCTGGCCGAAACCGGCGCAAGGATCACCGATGCCGCCAATGACCAACTGGGATTCGCCCACCCGGAGCAGCCGGATTGGACCCATATCTCCTTTTGCCAGATCGCCGGGGCCATCGACCGCGACGGCGCGATACCGCAGGCCCGCAACGCGGTGGCGATCAAGCCGGGCAAGATCGACCGCTCGCCCACTGGCACCGGTGTTTCGGCGCGCATGGCGGTGTTGCAGGCCAGGGGCGAAATGCAGGTGGGCGACAGGTTTTCAGCCACGTCGCTGATCGGATCACGCTTTGACGGAGAGATCCTCGCGATGACCGATGTCGGTGGACAGCCTGCCATTCTGCCGGCGGTGTCGGGACAGGCCTGGATCACCGGCACTCATCAACACATGCTGGACCCTGGCGACCCGTGGCCCGGCGGCTACCGGCTATCGGATACCTGGCCGATGCCGGGGCGGTAAGCGCGGGGGCCGATCTGTCAACAGATCGGGACCGATCCATCGATGGATCGGCTACCCGCCGGACAATTCCGCCAAGGTCAGGGGGCAACGTAACCCGTCATGAAAACGCTCGATCACCTGGGCAAAAACCGCGCACTTCGGCGCTGCCCGTTCAAACAGCGTCATGGCGAGCGTAATTTCACCGCGTCAACCCCGCCCATGATGTCGCGGGCCGTGCGGTCGGGATGCCGCGTCACCGCCTCGGCCGCCACCCGCAACCGGTCCCCCAGCAAAGCATGCGCCATGTAGGCCCGGGCCTCTGCCAGGTCGGCGATGCCATAGCGCATCGCCATCTGCGACCGGCCCAGCGCGGCCAGCTGCGGAAAGATGAACCACATCCAATGGCCCTGCTTGCACCCCGCCTGCAATTCGGCCAGCGCAAGGTCCCAGACCGGTGCCTGGGCCTCGGTGAAGTGCGCAAGGCTCATGCCGCGTAATCCGACCCCTCGCTGTCGAGAATGGCCTTCAGCTCGGTGAAATGCCGGATGTCCTGTTCGGGGTACTCCTCGACCTCCTGTGCCACCTTCTCGGCCACATCGTCGGGCAGGACGCGCAGCGGTTGGCCGGTCTGAAGCGCGCGGATATAGGTCTCGGCGGCGCGCTCGAAGTAATAGAGCCGGTTGAAGGTCTCGGCCACGGTGTCACCGATCACCATCACCCCGTGGTTGCCCATGACCATCACCTTCTTCTTCGGATCGTCGAACAACCGGGCACAGCGCTCGCCCTCATCCTCGAAGGCCAGCCCGCCATAGCCGTCGTCGATGACGTAGCGGTTGAAGAACGTGGCACAGTTCTGATCCACCGGAAGCAGCCGCGAATCCGCCAGGCTGGCCAGCACCGTGGCAAAGATCGAATGCACGTGCATGACACAGCGCGCATGCGGGCAATGCCGGTGCAGCCCGCCATGCAGGCCCCAGGCGGTCGGATCCGGCGCATCCGGCCCCTTGAGTGTGTCGGGGTCATTGGCATCGACCTCGATCAGGTCGCTGGCCTTGACCCGGGCAAAGTGCATCTGATTGGGATTCATCAGGAATTTTGTACCGGAGTCGTTGATGGCCAGGCTGAAATGGTTGGCCACCGCTTCATGCATGTTCAGCCGCACGGTCCAGCGAAAAGCCGCCGCAAGGTCAACGCGTTGTTGCCAGAAATCCATATTCGGCCTGATCGGGGTGACAGTCATGGGCGCGCCTCCTTGCAAGGGTCTGGGTCGGGTTTCAAACCGCGACACTGCCCGATTCCCTGCGCCGGGGCCACATCTGATCGCCGCCCGCTTGCCGGGCATTTCGCCCGCAAGATCGCCAAATTCCGCGCGCACCAGTAATTCAGCGTGAACGGATCCTGAAAAGGCATTTGCCGACAATGGGAATGGCAATGCCGGAATTCCGGTTTAATAAATATTGGTGACGAATTAACCAGCACCCGAAGAGTTAAATTTAACACATATAAATCAATTACTTACCCAATTCGTCATTTCAATAGCACCGGTCCCCACCCCTAAAGCTCAGCCCTTGCACCCTCAAAGCGGTCAGGAAAACCACCGTTGACCGGTCAAGGGGAGCTTCGTAACCTGTTTCCCATAATTCGTCCTGTTTTTCCGTTCCGTTTTCAGCCGCATGATTCGAAAGGCACTGAATTGACCCGTCTTGCAAGAACCCTTCTGCTTTGTTCGGCGCTTGCGGCCACTTCAGCCGCCACCCTGGCCGCCCAAGCACAGACCGTCACCGCGCCGCCGGTCGAAACCCTTGTCACCGCGCTGACCCCGGCGGCCACCGGCCCGATTGTCCGCTCGATGAGCCAGGCGGGCAACATCCCCTTTCAACCCAACCAATTCATTCCCGACGGCTTCGACTTTCCCGCCTACTCCGTGCGGGTCGAGTTCCAGGGTGGCAGCCATCTGCTGACCACCGACGGCATGACCACCCTGCGCAACCTGGCCGCCGCGCTGATGGATCCGCGTCTTGGCGGGGCGATGGTCCAGGTCGGGGTGCATGTGCCGCAGAACAACGGGCTCGATGCCATGCCCATCTCATCGCGCCGGGCCGCAGTGGTGGTCGAGCACCTGACCACCTTCTACGGCCTGCCCGAAGCCAGCCTTGTGCCCTTCGGTTATGGCAATACCAAGCTTCTTGACCAATCCAACCCGTCCAACCCTGCCAATGAAAGAGTTGAGCTTATCAATGTGTCAGCCCTGAACTGATCTGGCCTCATTTGCTGCCCCCGGAGGTTTCCCATGCGTTCCATTCTCACCATTCTATTTGCCAGCATCGCGCTGCTTGCCGCCACGATGGCCCAGGCCAACAGGGTCGCGCTTGTCATCGGCAACAGTGATTACGAATTTTCCACCCCGCTGCCCAACCCGACCAATGACGCCCGGGCGATGGCCGAGAAACTGCGCAACCTCGGGTTCGAGACGGTCGAAGGCTATGACCTCGACTTCAACGAGATGCGGATGACCCTGCGCAAATTCGCGCGGCAGTCGCGCAATGCCGATATCGCCACGATCTTTTACGCCGGTCACGGCATCGCGGTGGACGGCATCAACTATCTCGTGCCGACCGACGCCCAGCTTGATGACCCGGTCGATTGGGAGTTCCAAGTTTACAATATTGAGGAATTCCTGCGCCACGTCCGCCATTCCAAGGGCGCCAGCCTGATCTTCCTGGACGCCTGCCGCGACAACCCGCTGGCCCAGAACCTGGCCCGCTCGATGGGGCAGTCGACGCGCAGCGTGGGGGGCCGCGGTCTTGCGCCGATTGACGTCAATGATGCGGCCAGCGGCATGGCCATCGCCTTTGCCACCAGCCCCGGCGAAGTGGCGCAGGACGGCGAAGGCCAGCATTCACCCTTTACCGCCGCCCTGCTGAAGCACATCGGCGCGCCCAACACCGACATCACCGAGGTGATGAGCAAGGTCACCGGCGACGTCTTTGAAGCCACCGAGCGCCAGCAGCGCCCCTGGATCAATGCCTCGCTGACCGGTCCGGTCGTGCTGAACGCGGTCGACACCCAGGGCCTGGCTGAACAACCGCTGGACGGCGCCAGCCGCGGCAGTGGCGATGCCGCCGCCTCGATCGACGTGCAGAAGTTCATGTTCGAAGCGGCCACCGCCAGCGACGATCCCGCCGACTTCCGCGCCTATCTGGACACCTTCCCCAACGGTCTGTTTGCCCAGATGGCCCGCAATGCCATCAAGCGTATCGAAAAGGCCGATGAACCCGCCGCCCCGGTGCAAGTTGCCTCGGCTGCCGCTCCGGCGCAGATCACGCCGCAGCCGGTCCAACCCGCGCCCCAGCCACAGGCCGAACAGGTGGCCCTGGCCACCCCGCCGCAACCGCAACAGGCCCTGCCGCTGTTCAACACCGGCCCCGCCGCCCAGCCGAATACGGCGCAGCCCACGGTGACACGCTCGCTCAACACGCCGCTGAATCTGCCGATCACCGACGTGCTGCGTGCCCGGATGAGCAATGAAACCACCGAGACCATGCTCAACCTGACCCGCGAACAGCGCCGCGAAATCCAGGGCCGCCTGAATGCCGCCGGGCACAATGTCGGCGGGGCGGATGGCATCTTTGGCCGCAAGACCCGCGCCGGCTACGCCGCCTGGCAGACCCAGAACGGGCTGATCCCGACCGGTTACCTCAATGCCGTCCAGCACCAGCTGCTGACCGCGAATACCGAGATCGTCTATCAGACCTGGCTGGCATCGCGCCCCGCCCAGGTCGCCCCGGCCCCCCGCAAGAGCACGGCCAGGAAGAGCGCGCGCACCTCGACCAAGAGCCGCAAGAAGACCACCAAGCGCAAGGTCGTGCGCCGCAAGACCGTCACCCGCAACAAGGCCAACCAGGACGCCGCAGCGGCAGCCGCCATCGGCTTTATCGCCGGCGCAATCCTGAGCAAGCGCCGCTGAATACCTGGCGACAACCAGCAAAACGAAAGGGCGTCTTCGGGCGCCCTTTTCACGTTAGGGCGGGGGCCGATCCATCAATGGATCGGGACTGATCTGTTGACAGATCAGGCGGCCACGAAAAAGGGGACCCGAAGGCCCCCTTTCCATCGTTCAGGTCCCGGGGGCGATTACATCGCGCCGCCGATCGAGAAGAACATCGTTTCGCCCGAGTGGTCATCGACGCCGTCGTTGTCGGTCGAGACAAACATCTCGCCGTCGGCGGTGATGGCCAGGCCTTCCACCTTGTCCAGCACGTAGCCGCCGGTTGCGGTCAGCTCGGGCAGCAGGTCATGCACCAGCTCCTTGGTCACGACAGGCAGATCACCACCCAGCGGCGCGGGCTGCATCTCGGACAGCGCGATACGATAGACCTTCTTGGTCACCGCACGATGGTCATGCTGGTTGTCCCGCTCAACGATATAGACGTAATCGCCATGCGCGGTGATTTCCGACAGACCAACCCAGCCGGTTGCGGGCTCGGCCTTTTCATAGAGCACAGCACCCCATTCGCCGGTCTCGGTATTATAGGCCACCAGCTTGACGTGGTTCTTGGGGTCGTCTTTCCATTCGCGCTGAACCGCCATCCAAAGGGTGTCGCCCACCTTGGTCACGCCTTCAAAGCCGAAGCGCTTTTCCACCGCCATCAGTTCCGCCGGCAGGCCGATCTCTTCCTCGATCTCACCCGCGGCGTTCACGTGGTACAGCGCATGCGGGATGACCCGGTCGGTGCGGCCTTCCGAAGCCACCCAGAAGCCGCCTTCGCCGTCCAGCGTGATGCCTTCCAGGTCCAGCTTCTGCGCCACGCGACCCGCGCGGGTGATCTGCATCGCATCGGTGATCCGCGCCGGTTTGGACGAAGCGTCAATGGTAAAAATCGTCGGCTGATAGCCATAGAAGCTGTCGTTGACGGCATAGATCGTCTTGCCTTCGCCAGCCACCATGCCGGAGATCGCGCCCCAGCCGGTCAGCTCGTCCATGCCTTCGGAGGTCAGGTGCGGATATTGCGCCTCTGCGTCCTGGTATTCGAACAGCATGACATGCGCGCGGGCGCCACCATCTTCGATCAGGTCGGATTCATTGGCCGAAACCAGCAGGTTGCGTTCCGGGATCACGACATAGCCTTCCGGCCCGACACCCGAGGGCAGCAGCTGCTTCAGCACCGGGGCGGCGGGATCGGTCACGTCATAGACGCCAACAATCGAGGACCGCTCAGCCCCGACAAACACGTAGGGTGTGCCGCCGAATTCGCCGAACGTCACCGACTCGGGCTCCACGCCCTTGGCGTCGGACCGCTTGTCCGGGTAGTGGCCGATCTGGATGATCGCATGCTCGAACGACGTGCCGCTGTCATAGACCACGGTGCCATCCTTGTGGAAGATGGTCCAACCGCGCGAACCGCCTTCGTAATCGCCTTCGTTGGCGGTGGCAAAGTGGTCGCCATCGATCCATGCCACGGCATCGGGTTCGCGCTTGCGGCCCATTTGGCTCTCGGTAAAGATCAGCGCGCCGCGTTCGTCGGTGGCGTCGATGCCCTCCAGGTCAACCGCACCGGCGGAGAAATGGTTCAGGATCTCGCCGTCCCTGGACACGACAACCATGTGGTTGTTTTCCTGCATGGTCACGACAACTTCGCCAGCGGCGTTGATCGAAACATACTCAGGCTCGGGGTCGGACCCGGCAATCTCGGCCAGGCCAGTCATGGCCACGGTCTTCATGGAGGCACAATCCAGCGTGCCATCGGTGACACCAACCATGATCAGCGACCCGGCAGGCATCTGCGGGATCACGCCATCGTTGAGGTCTTCGTCACGCTCGTTCTCGATTGCCACGGCGATGAAGCTGCCGTCCTTGGCCTTGGCCAGGCTGTCGGGCTGACCGCCCAGGTCGCAGGCACCCAGCTCGGACCCATCGGCGGTATTGATCGCCTTGATCTGGCCCGAAGGCGCGACGTAGCTTTCCGAGGTATTCACGCCGACAAAGGCGGTGGTGCCGACAACGGCAACCGAGGTCGGCTCACCGCCCATGTCGATGTTGCCCTTGGGCTGCGGGTGGGCGGGGTCGGTGATGTCGATCAGGCCGATCACGCCCAGCGGGCTGTCGGTGTAGACCAACGTCATGCCGTCAGCGGTGACGTCGATGATCTCGGGCGAGGTTTCGCGGGTTGTATCCTCACCTTCGGCCATGTTCCGGACGACCGGGAAGGAAGCAATGCGGTTGAAATTCATCTCGGCCAAGGCGGACCCGGCGGTCAGCGCGAGGGCAGAGGTGAGGCAGATGGTGCGGATGACCATGAAACGTCCCCTGGTTGGAAAATGTCCCGTTCACCTGCGCCGGGGATGTAACGCAGGTGTGACGAACCGCAGATTTATCGCGAAAAATCCGCGTATCGGCCCCGCAGGCTGCGTGATTTCACGCAGCTTTCGCCCCTGGGCCACTGCGCCCGGACCTCAATTCAATGACAAAAGCATCCGCGACACCGCTTCCACGTCATAAACGTTGCGCCCGTCGTCCTTCAACGGCAGGCGCAGGCAGGGGATGCCGAACTGCTCTGTCACCGCGTCGCTGTCCGCCTGCGGGACCGAGGTGTCGCACAGCACATGGGTCATCAGATCGCGCGGCGTGGCCCCCGCGCCGGCGTCACGCTGCAACGGCCCGAGGATTGCCCCCACCTGGTCCGCCAGGTCATGACCCTGCGCCTCGGGGTCCTGGCCCAGGCTGGGCAGATAGACCTTTGGCACCGCCCGCCGCGCCACTGCCCGCCCGACACCCGTGGGCAACAGGTTGGCGATCACGCTGGAATACAGGCTGCCCGGCGGATAACAGATCACCTCTGCCTGCTCGATCAGGCGGCGGTTGCGTTTCGGCAGGTCAACCCGGATCGGGGCCCCGGTCGCCGGGTCCTCAAACAGGAAAAGCTCGGCAATCGGCGCATCCAGCGGCGCCACCTCCTTGCCCGTCAGCGCCCGCTGGCCCAGCACCCGGCGTCCGTCGCGCAGCGTGACGCCGAGGTGCAGGTTCTCGTCAACGACGGCGCGCACCGTGCCGCGAACATCCACCATTTTGGACATCATGAACAACACAGGCTCCAACGCGCGGCCATGCCCCAGGTAGCCGCCCGCAAGGATCAGGTTGCCGATACTGGCGTTGCGATAGTTGAAATCCGCCGGCACCGCCTCGGCGAAACAATCCAGCTGCGCGCGGATCAATTGCCGCATCGGCTTGGCGATGGCTGCCATCAGCGGGGTCTTGCCGCGCCGGATCGCCTCGACCTCATCACGCAGCGCCGAGGTGCCGGCGGATTTGGACAGGCGGTGACTGAACAGCGCATAGACATCCGGCTGCCCCAGCACGCTTTCATCCGCCAAGGCCATAAGGCGCGACCTGAGGTCACCCACGGCGGGCATGTCGAAGGCCAGCCGCAACTGCTGCGAACTGCCGCCACTGTCGAAAGGCGTGATCAGGTGCATGGTGTTGAAGGTATATCGCTTGAGCCTGCGCGCGATGCCGTTCAGCGCGCTGCCGCCGCTGAAAAACAGGATGCGCGGCCCCAGGTGCGGCGCGCTTTCGGCCCGGGCAACACGCAGGTCATCGGGCAAGAGGGTCTGTCGTTCCAGGGTGATCGGGGTCGGTTTCATGCGCTTCTCCGCCGCTGGTGTCTTTGCATTCCTGGTTCGATGGGCCATATGGCGCGCAGAACACGACTCCCCATACGACACGCAGGGGGGACTGTCATCCGCGCCGCGACACCGCGGCCTTCGCGTCACAGGAGCCTTGATCCGTGCCCCGTACCGCCTCGCCCCCCGACGCCATCGCCGAGAACATGTCCTTCCTGCTCGTCGAGCTTGACGGACAGATCGCCCGGCTGATCACCTATTTCGAGACGCCGCAAAGCGAGGTCGCCACCCAGGTGATGCAGCGCGCCGGCTATTCGACCAACCTTGCCGGACGGGTGCGCAAGGCCTGCCTGGCCGCGATGCTGCGCAAGAAGACCGACGAGGCATGGCGCCTGCGGCTTCAGGGGATCGACACCGTGGCGCGCAACCTCGACTTCCTGTCGCGGCTTGGCCGCCGCGCGGTGGAACAGGCCGAACGGGTGCAGCGCGTCAAGTTGTTGCGGGCCGAGACCTTCGTGCCGCCGCTGGTGCTGGTGCGTGACACCGTGGCCCGCATCCAGGGCGCGCTTGATGCCCAGGACAGCAAGCTGGCGGTCAAGATCGGCCAGGCCCGCGGTGATCTCGGCCAGTTCCACGACCGGCTGTTTCGCACCTACACCCGCGACATGACCGAGACCCGCCACACCGAGGATCTGGCTTTCGCCCTTCTCGCCCTGAACGAAGTCACGCGCATGGGTGAGGCGCTCGAAGGTATCTCGGAGGCGATCCTGTCGATCAACATCGGCCAGAACGTCCAGTTTGAGCGCTATTTCACCCTGCGCAGCGTGCTGGCGGGCCGGTCCCGCGACGAAGAGATCAGCCTGAAACCGCTGGCCGAAACCCGCTCGGGCTCGGCGATTTCCAGCGTCGAGATGCGCGATCGCAAGGGGCGCTCGGTGGCGGCGGTCTTCAAGGACGGCGACCGGCGCAAGGTCAAGGAAGAACGCGTCGGCGTGAAAAGCTGGAACTCGGTCTATCCCGGTCTGGCGCCCGAGATCCTGTCCTATGAAAAGAACGGCAGCTCGGCGGCGCTTCTGATCGAACATCTCGAAGGCCAGACTTTCGAGGATATCGTCCTGGGCGGCAGCGATGCGGCGCTGGACCAGGCGCAGAAGGCGCTGCACCGGACAGTGCGCGACATCTGGCGCAAGACGCTGACCGAAGAGCCGGCGGAAATGCGCGCGATGGACCAGCTGGCCCGGCGGATGAAGGATGTGGCACGCCTGCACCCGCGGCTGGTGCCCGGCACGCAGCACATCAACGGCGCCACCCTGCCCGGCATCGACGACCTGATCGCCCGCGCGCGTCAGCGCGAAGCCGGTCTGCCCGCGCCGTTCCAGGTCTATATCCACGGCGATTTCAACCTCGACAACGTGATCTACGATCCCGTTTCGGCCAAGATCCGCTTTATCGACCTGCACCGGTCGCGCTACATGGATTACGTGCAGGACGTGTCGGTCTTCATGGTCTCCAACTACCGCCTGCAGGTACTGGATACCGCGACGCGACTGCGCATCGCCGGGGTGGCCACGGCGATGCATGGCATGGCCCAGAAGTTCGCCCGCCGCCAGAAGGACACCACTTTCGAGTATCGTCTCGCGCTGGGGCTGGCGCGCAGTTTCGCCAGTTCGACGCGGTTCGTCGTCGACGAAGACCACGCGCGGCGCATGCTGCTGCGCGCCCGCTATATCCTGGAAACCGCGCTGGCCGTGCCCGAGGGGCGCGAGGCCCGGTTCAAGCTTCCCGTGAAGGACCTGTTCAATGACTAGACGCATCGGGGTGATCGGCACCCCCGGAAAATGGTCAAGCGAAACGCTGGCCGCCGCCTTTGAGGCCCGCACCGGCTATGGCCAGGTGATCGACATGGGCCGCGCCGTGCTGGACCTGTCCGAGGGACGGCTGACCTGTGACGGGGTGGACCTGTGCCAGTTGGACGGGCTGGTCCTGAAGAAGGTGGCCGAGACCTACAGCCCCGACGCGCTTGACCGGCTGGAGATGCTGCGCGTGGCCGAAGCGGCGGGGGTGCGGGTCTTTTCGCCAGCGGAAAACGTCATCCGCCTGATGGACCGCCTGGCCTGTACCGTGAGCCTGCGCAACGCCGGCATCCCGATGCCCGCCACGGTCATCACCGAAGACGTCGCCGCCGCCCGCGCGGCACTGGACCGGTTCGGCGCGGCGGTGTTCAAGCCGCTGTTTTCCACCAAGGCGCGCGGCATGCTGCTGCTGGCTGCGGATGCCCCCGACGCCGAGGCACGGATCGCCGCCTTCAAGGCCGACAATCCGGTGATGTACATCCAGAAAAAGGCCGATCTTTCGGGCGAAGACCTGGGCATGGTCTTTCTGAACGGCGAATATGTCTGCACCTATGCCCGGGTCAGCCAGACCGGCAGCTGGAACACCACCATCCATTCCGGCGGCAAATATGCGCCTTTTGAACCCTCTGCCGAGCTGATCGAATTGGGCCGACGCGCACAGGCGCCTTTCGGCCTGACCTTCACCACGGTCGACGTCGCGCTGACACGCGAGGGACCGATCGTCTTTGAAGTCTCGGCTTTCGGCGGCTATTCCGGCGCGCAGAAGGGCTGTGGCATCGACGCCGCCGCGCTGGTGGCCGATCACGTCCTGGCGGAGATTTCGCGATGACCCTGGCCGAGATCCTCTCACACCTCGACCTGACCGCCGCCGGCGACATGCCCTTTGGCCTCAGTGTGGGCCATGTGACGCTGGCCGTTCATGCGCCCGAGCCGCTGCGCCAGCGGTTGATGAGCTATTTCGCCGATGTGCTCTGTCCGGTGGCAGCGGATGCCCGGGCGGTTCACCTGCTGCCCGGCGCGACCCTGCCCGCGGATCCGGACTGGACCGATTGGCAACGCGAGGCCGGCAAAAGCGGGCGCAAGGATGCGGTTTGCGATCTCACTGGCGCGCGGCTGGTGCGCAAGGTCCGCAGCGGCGTGACCTTCGTGCAGGCACCGGGCGCGGCGATCGCCCTCGGCCCGCTGGAGGACAACGAGAGCACCGTCATCAACTTCGTCAACACCCAGGTTCTGAACGCCTGCCTGCGCGACGGTTGGCAATTGGCACATGCGGCGGCGGTGACGGACGGCGGGCGGACGCTGGCCATCTCGGGGCTGTCGGGCGGGGGCAAGTCCACCTCGATCCTGCGCATGATGGACCTGCCCGGCATGGGGTTCCTGTCCAATGACCGGGTCTTGATGAAGCCCGGCACACCGGCCCGCGCGCTGGGTATTCCGAAACATCCGCGCATCAACCCCGGCACGATCCTCGGCAACCCGCGCCTGTCCGCCATGCTGTCAGACACCCGCAAGGCCGAGTTGCGCGCCCTGCCGCCCGCCGAGCTTTGGGAGTTGGAGGAAAAGCACGATCTCATCATCTCCGAGGTCTATGGCCCGGGGCGTATGCGCCTTGACGGGCCGCTGACCGATTTCTGGGTGTTGAACTGGTCGCGTGACAGCGATCGGCCGACCCGCGTAGCCCCGGTGACCCTGGCGGAGCGGCCCGACCTTCTGAGCGCGATCATGAAAAGCCCCGGCCCCTTCTATCAGCACGCCAACGGTGACTTCGAACCCAACGGCAACTGCTCCGATCCCGCACCCTACCTGGCGGCGCTGGATGGCGTCACGGTCTGCGAAGTCTCGGGACGGATCGACTTTGACGCGATCGCGGCTGCCGGAAAGGCCTTGTTCGATGGCTAGGGCCTGGCACGCCGTTCTGCGCCACGGTGCCTATGAACAATGGGCGGGGGTGCCCTCGGCCCGCCAGCCCTGGGCGCTGACCGCCGAAGGACAGGCGCAGGCCCGCTCCGGGGCCGCCCTGCTGGATGCCATGCTGCGCAACCACGACCTGGCGCTGGCCCCGGTGATCCATGTCTCGCGCCAGCTTCGGGCCTGGCAGACCGCCGACATCCTGGCCGATGAACTGCGCGCCCTGGGACACCAGATCACCGATCTGCACCAGACCTCGGCCCTGGCCGAACGCGGGCTTGGCTCTGCGGCGAACCTGACCGTGGCCCAGGTCGAAGCCGCGCTGGCCGCCGATCCGCGCCATGACGCGCCGCCGCCCGGCTGGAAATCGGACAGCGATTACTGCCTGCCGCTGGAAGGCGCCGAAAGCCTGATGATGGCCGGTGCGCGCGTGGCGCACCACCTGGAACAGACCGGCCGGCCGGGGGCCGTGACGGTACACGTCGGGCATGGGGCCTCGTTCCGTCATGCCTGTCATCATCTGGGGCTGTTGTCGCGCGCCGAAATCGCCCGATTTTCGATGTTCCATGCCCGCCCGTCACTGATCTGTCATGAAACCGATGGTACATGGCGTCACTTTGCAGGTGCGTGGAAAGTCAGGGAACCGAAGGACGAGCCGAAGGATTGACCCCGCGAACGCCCCTGGGAACGACAAGGGACAGGGCATGGACGATCTTCGCAACTTCACCGAAACCGGCAGCCTGCTTCCCCCGGTCCTTGACGGCGACGCCTGCCTGTCCGACCTGCCCCGCGCGCTGGAACCCTGGAGCGATGCCGCCGCGCGGCCTGTGGCCGATTGTCTGGCCCGGGTGCGTCGCCACGGCGGCTGGCACTGGCCGGACCGCCCGGTTGTCTTCGTCTCCGACCCCCATGCGGATGCCGAGGGTTTCCTGCGCTCGCTGATCGCCGCCGGGGTGATTCAGCGCCGAGGCGGGCAGATCGCCCTGACGCGCTTTGGCCGGGCGGCGCGGATCGTGCTGGGCGGGGACACGCTGGACAAGGGGCCCAGCAACCTGGCCCTGCTCGACGCCATTGCCGAAGTGCTGGAAACCGGTGCCGAGGTGACGATCCTTGCCGGGAACCACGACCTGCGGATGCGCATGGCCATCGGGTCGGTGCGCGGCGAACGCCATGCGCTGAACGAACATCTCTTCATGCGCATGGGCCGCAAGATCCTGCCCGCCCTGCGCGAGGTGCTGACCCGCTTCGTGACCGAGGCCGACCTTGCCTCCCTGCCGTCCGAGGCCGCCTGCAAGGCCCGGCTGCTGCCCGGCGCCGACTGGTCCGACCGTTTTGCACGCGCCGCGCGCAAGGAATTGCGCCGCAAGGTCATCGCCAAGGAAATCCGCAAGCTGGAAGACAAGCGGGCCAAGTTCGAAGCCGACCGCCTGCGCCACGGGATGAGCCATCGCGAACTTCTGGCGGCGCTGCTGAAATGCCATGACATATTTCTGGCCCCCGGTGGGCATTACGCATGGTTCTTTGACCGGATGCAGGTGGTGTCGCGCTCCGGCTCGCTGCTGTTTGTGCATGCGGGTCTGTGTGACGACATGGCGACGGCACTGGTACGTGACGGCGTGGATGCGGTGAACGCCGCTTACGAGGCCGCCGCCGAATGCGCCACGCTGGGCTTTTACTTCGGCCCGCTGGCAAACCTGGTGCGCACCAAGTACCGCAAGTCCGACTGCACCCTGACCGAGGCCGGGGTCGACACGCTCCATCGGGCCGGGCTGCACATGGTGGTGCAGGGGCACGTCAACAATCACGCCGGGCAACGGCTGCTGGCCAAGCATGGCCTGCTGCATCTCGAAGGTGACATCACCCTGGATCGCGCCTCGCGTGCGCTGGAGGGGCTTGAGGGGATCGGCGCCGGTGCGACCTTGATCTTTCCCACAGGAGATGTGATCGGTCTGAGCCGCGATCACCCGCGGGCCAAGCATTTCGCCCCCGACCGCGGCGTTGCACATTGACCCGACAGGCCCTCGTATCTCTGCCCCGTACCTTTGCAAGGACACCCAGATGAGCTCTGACAAGCGTTTTTCCCACGAGTCCCTGCAGGATGCCAAGACAATCAAGACCCTTCTGAACGCCCTGTCCAAGGGGTTTGGCAAGGGCGAGATGACGCTGAGCGATGACGACGACGCCCTGGTTCTTCAGACCGCCGACCTGATGACCGTGCGGATCAAGGGCGAACGCGCCGAAGGCCGCTGCAATGTCAGCCTGCGTGTCTCCTGGGCGGATCCGGTGGTCACCACGCCCAAGAAAGCCGGAACGCCGCGCGTCGAAAGCTGATCGCGCGGCGCCCCTAAGTCCATTATTGCGCCAGCGTCTCGGCCAGCCGCATCAGCTGCACGGCCTCGGCCCGATAGCCAAAATCATCGGCCCCCTTGGCGCCATTGGCCAGGGCGATGGCATCGCCAAAGGACCAATCGCCGAGGTAGTCGCCGCCGCGCAAGAGCTGTCCGAAACCGGCAATGGCAAAGGCAAACCGCATGTCGGCGGTGACCCCGCCGCCATCGGTGATCGGCGTTTCGATCAACCGGCTGATGCCTTCGCCCGGCGCCTTGTAGCGCAAGCGCAGGAACCCCAGCTCGTCGCTGTCACCAGCCACGGCCCCCGCCTGGTAGCGCAGCGGATCGGTGAGGCGCGCATCAGAGCCCACCGGCGTGACTTCGTAAATCGCGGTGACCTGGTGACCGGCGCCGATATCGCCTGCATCCACCTTGTCATTGTTGAAATCCTCGCGCCGCAGGCTGCGGGTCTCGTAACCGATCAGCCGGTATTCCGCGACCTCGGCGGGATTGAATTCCACCTGGATCTTCACATCATCGGCAATGGGAAAGAGCGCGCCGGTCAGCTGGTCCACCAGCACCTTCTGCGCCTCGCTCAGCGTGTCGATATAGGCCGCCTGGCCATTGCCGTTCTGCGCCAGCGCCTGCATCGTCGCATCGTCCAGGTTGCCGCGGCCAAAGCCCAGAACCGAAAGGTAAGTGCCGCTGTCGCGCTTGTCGGCGATGAAGTCCTTCAGCGCGTCGGGATCATGAATGCCGATGTTGAAATCGCCATCGGTGGCCAGCAACACGCGGCTGACCTCGCCGTCACCGCCCATCCGTTCGGCCATGTCATACGCACTCTCGATCCCCTGCGCGCCCGCCGTGCCGCCGCCGGCGCCCAACCCGTCCAGTGCGGCCAGGATGACGTCGCGGTTCTCGGCCCGGGTCGGTTCAAGCGCGACCCCCGCGGCACCGGCATAGGTGACGATGGCCACCTCGTCCTCGGGCCGCAATTCGCCCAGCATCAGGCGCAGGGATTGTTTCAGAAGCGGAAGCTTGCGCGCATCTTCCATCGACCCCGAGACATCCACGAGGAAGACAAGGTTCAGCGGCGGGCGCGCCTCGACCTCGGGCAGCGCGCCCTGGATGCCGATATGTACCAGCCGCGTGCCCGCGTTCCAGGGCGTGTCGGCCACGGCAACGGTGGTGCGAAAGGCTTCATTGCCTTCAGGCGCGGCATAATCATAGGGGAAATAGTTCACCATCTCCTCGACCCGAACCGTGTCGCCCGCGGGCAATTGCCCGGCCTCAAGCATGTTGCGCAGCACCGACCAACCGGCGGTGTCGACGTCGATCGAGAAGGTCGAAACCGGGTCTTCGGCGGTGATCTTCAACGGGTTGGTCCCGGCTTCAGGAAAGGCTTCGGTATCGGCTTCCGGCAGCCGGACCATATCGCTTGCCGGGCGTTTCATTTGCGGGCGGGACAGGGCTTCCCGCGTGGCCACCATGCCGCCAAGACTGGGGGTCGGGTTGGGCGGCGCTGCGGCCATGTCCAGCATCATCGGCGCGGGTTCGGCCATCGGGGCGTCATCGGCAAGGGCCTCTTCCTCGGTGATTTCGGCCACGGTATCAGTGACAAACGGCCCGGCTTCCGGCGCCGGGGCGGGCGCCCGGGTCAGGACGAGGTCGTTTTCGGTCAGCACCGGCACCACCAGAACGACGGCAAACAGGGCAATGGCAGTGGACGCGCCCAGGGCGGCGCGCGGGGAGATCGTGGTCAGCATGGCATCCAGTCCTCGTTTCAGGAGCCCCGTCATCGGGCGCTCGGGACTATGACGGGCGCTGTCATGCAATCCTTGGCGCGCGGCAAAGATTTTTTCCGCCGCGGCGATATGATCGGCCTTGCGGGCCGCATCGGGCGCCGGGGTTTCCGCGTGCAGCGCGCGGGCCAGCCTGTCCAGGTCGTCGCTCATTGCTCAGCCTCCTTCAACGCCTTCAGGCGCTTGCGTATCTCGGACATGCGCCAGCTGACCGTGCCCTCGGAGATGCCCTGAATCGTGGCCACCTCGGCGTGGGTCAACGGCTCAAGCACCAGCACCAGCGTCTCGCGCAACTCTTCGGGCAGGGCCAGCATCGCCTCGGCCAGCCATCCCAGTTGCGCGCTGGTCTCCTCTGCCTCGGCCCGGCGGGACAGTTCCACGTCGCCCCAGCCCACGGCCGCCCTGGCATGGCTGGCCGCCCGCCGCCGCCGGTCATGTGCGGCATTGACCACCACCCGGTAAAGCCAGGTCGTCAGCCGCGCCCGCCCGTCGAAACCTTGCAACTTGCCGGGCAACGCCGCGCAGACATCCTGGGTCAGGTCTTCGGCCTCGGCCCGGCTGCCGGTCAGACGAAAAGCCAGCGCAAAGACACGGTCATAGACACGGCTCAACAATCGGGAAAAGGCCTCCCGGTCTCCTCCAGCCGCCGCAAGGGCAAGGGTTTCGTCGCTCACAGTATCCCGCATCTCGGATATGAGACGCAGCCGGGCGCGGGATCCTTGGGTAAAACGTGCAAGAAATTTCACGGTGAACAGCCCCGGCTCATGCATCCCGTTCTTCGCTGGCCCGGAACGTCAATGCAAGCCCCGCGGGATTTCCGGCCACAGCGATGCGCCGATATTCCAGGCGTGCATAGCAGATATGCGCTTGACGCAATTGACCTTTGGTGACCCACGGCGCAGGTTGCAAACATGAATATAGGATTAGGCATTGCGCTCAAACTTTTGGCGCTGGCCGTCTTCACCGTCATGACCGTCTTCATCAAGGCCACGGCAGACTCCGTGCCGCCGGGTGAAGCGGTCTTCTTTCGCTCGGCCTTTGCCATTCCGGTGATCTTCGTCTGGCTGATGGCCCGGGGCGAATTGCGGACCGGGCTCAAGACCGACAACCTGCTGGGCCACGTCTGGCGCGGGGTGATCGGCGTGGGCGCGATGGGCCTGGGGTTTACCGCGCTTGGCCTGCTGCCCCTGCCCGAGGTCACGGCAATCGGCTTTGCCTCTCCACTGATCACCGTCATCCTCGCGGCCCTGCTTCTGGGCGAGCGGGTGCGCGTGTTCCGACTGACCGCGGTTGCGATCGGGTTGGTCGGGGTTCTCATCATCCTCTGGCCGCGCCTTGAACTGGCCGGTTCAGCCGACCAGGTGGCAACGCTGGGTGCCGGCCTGATGCTGATTTCCGCCGGCCTTCGGTCGCTGGCGCAGGTCCATATCCGGCGGCTGGTCCAGTCCGAGCATGCGGCGGCGGTGGTGTTCTATTTCATGCTGACCGCCACGGTCTTTTCCCTGCTGACCCTGCCTTTCGGCTGGGCCTGGCCTTCGCCCACCGACGCGGCGATGCTGATCGGCGCCGGGTTGACCGGCGGGATCGGCCAAATCCTCGTCACCTCGTCCTATCGCTTTGCCCCGGCCTCGGTGCTGGCGCCTTTCGACTATTCGACGATGATCTTCGCGGTGATCGCCGGCTACCTGCTGTTTGCCGAAGTGCCGACAAGCGCGACGATCTGGGGCTCTGCCGTGGTCATGGTGGCCGGTGCGCTGATCATCTGGCGCGAACGCCAGCTGGGCCTGGAACGCGGCAAGGCCCGGTCGCGCATGGGCAACATGGGCTGAGCACCGCGCCACGGCTGACGCGGGGAGTTTGAGGGGCCACCCTCAAGGCCTGCGTGGCCTGAACGCAAGCTTGCCTGCGCGCGGCACGCGCACCGGGTGCGCACCTGCCAAAGCCCGCGATGGACGGCCCGCGCCCCAGCGACTATCGTCCCGCCAGTGCCGCAGATGGTTTGCGGTGCGGGTAAACTGGAAGGGATGACCTTATGGGATTTTGGAGTTTTCTGAGCGGCAGCGGCACCAAGGCGGAAGAAACCGATGACAGCGGCGCACCGACGCCCGAGGCACTGGCTAAAGAGGCACATAAGATCGGTGTCGACGTCAAGCCCGAGGACATCGCCATCAAGGATGGCAAGGTCACCCTCGCCGGCGGCGCGATGGACGACGAGTTGAAGGAAAAGGTCATCCTTGCGGTCGGCAACGTCGAGGGCGTCTCGGGCGTCGAGGCGGACACCGCCAATGAGCCGGTTTTCGTGACCGTGAAATCCGGCGACTCGCTCTGGGCCATCGCGCAATCCGCGCTGGGGGACGGCAACCGCTATCCCGAGATTTTCGAGGCCAACAAGCCCATGCTCTCGGACCCTGACAAGATCTATCCCGGCCAGGTGCTGCGCATCCCGGTATCCTGAACCAGGACGCTGAAACAACTTCGGGCCGCCCATTCGGACGGCCCGTCGGTCTGGTCCGACCCTGTCGGGCCGATCCGGGATCAGTCGTTCACGCTGTCCTTGAGTGCCTTGGCGATGGTCACCTTGACCACCTGGTCGGCCTCTTTCTTGAATTGTTCACCTGTGGCGGGGTTGCGCACCATCCGCTCCGGGCGTTCACGCAGATAAAACTTGCCCACGCCGGGAAGGGTCACCGCGCCACCGCCTGCGACTTCGCGGGTAATCACGTTGCACACCGCGTCAAGCGCCGCGCCTGCGGCCTTCTTGTCGGTGTCAAGCTCCTCCGCCAAAGCGGCCACGAGCTGGGTCTTGGTCATCGGTTTTGCCATTTCCTGGTCTCCTTCGGTCTGCCCAGCTATTGGGCCTCATTCGCGACATTTAACGGTATGTTGAGTGCGAACACAACAATTTGTGGCCGCCCGGCCCTTAAAAACATGGGTTTTCTGCGCTTTACCCGGCGTCAGAGAAAGGCCGTTTCATCAAATGCGCGCAATTTCCGACTGTGGATGCGTTCCAGCGGCATATCGCGCAAACGTTCCATCGCCCGAATCCCGATCCGAAGGTGCCGCGCGACCTGGGTCTGATAGAACGCAGAGGCCATGCCAGGCAATTTCAACTCGCCATGCAACGGCTTGTCGGACACACACAAAAGCGTGCCATAGGGCACGCGGAAGCGGAAACCATTGGCGGCGATCGTCGCGCTTTCCATGTCCAGCGCGATGGCACGCGACTGCGACAACCGCTGCACCGGGCCTTCCTGGTCGCGCAGTTCCCAGTTGCGGTTGTCGACGCTGGCCACGGTGCCGGTCCGCATCACGCGTTTGAGGTCATAGCCCGACAGCTCGGTCTCTTTCGCCACCGCCTCTTCCAGCGCAATCTGGATCTCGGCCAGCGCCGGGATCGGCACCCAGACCGGCAGATCATCGTCCAGCACCCGGTCCTCGCGCAGGTAGGCATGCGCCAGCACGAAATCGCCCAGCGCCTGGGTGTTCCGCAGACCCGCGCAATGACCCACCATCAGCCAGGCATGCGGACGCAGCACGGCGATATGGTCGGTCGCGGTCTTGGCATTGGACGGGCCGACGCCAATATTGACAAGAGTAATCCCGGCGTCATTGGGCCGCTTGAGGTGATAGGTCGGCATCTGCGGCTGCTTCAGCGTCGGGGGGATGTCCTGGTCGGCCCTGGTGATCTCGACATTGCCGGTCGAGACAAAGCTGGTGTAGCCGCTGTCAGGATCGGCCAGCATCTCACGCGCATAGGCTTCGAACTCGGAGACGTAGAACTGGTAGTTGGTGAACAGCACGTGGTTCTGAAAATGCTCGGGATCGGTGGCGGTGTAATGCGCCAGCCGCGCAAGCGAGTAATCGACCCGCTGTGCAGTGAAAGGCGCCAGCGGTTCGGTCCCGTCGGGGCCGGTGACATGGGTGCCGTTGACAATATCGTCGTTGGTGGTCGACAGGTCCGGCACGTCAAAGACATCGCGCAGGATGAATTCCGCCGCGCCTTCCTGGGGGACGGTGACACTTGACTTGGCGGCTACGGCGAAATGCACCGGGATCGGCGTGTCGGAGACGGCAATACAGATCGGGACGCCATGATTTTCCATCAACAGCTTGATCTGCTGCATCAGGTAGTGCCGGAACAGCCGCGGGTGGGTGACCGTCGTGGCATAGGTGCCGGGCGCCGCCACGTGGCCAAAGCTCAGCCGGCTGTCGACCCGGGCAAAGGTTGCCGTGGTCAGGCGGATTTCGGGGTAATAGGCGCGGTAGCGGCTGGCGGGCTCGCCTTCGACCATCGCCTTGCGAAACGCGTCCGACAGGAACCCCGTGGCACGATCATACAGCATGCAGAGCTGCTCGACCGCCGCGGCAGGGTCGGTAAAGAACTGTTCGCCCGGCAGTTCCGGGGTCTGCAGGTTTCGGATCCGGCCAATGTCCTGCATGTTGCGCGCCTTTCAAAGCAATGAGGTCACGCCAGATTGACTCGCGCCGCGCCGGGCTTCAACCATGTCCGGGCACGAAAAGGGGACGCGCGATGGATTTTGAAACCATTTCCGCCGAGGATTTCGGCGCCGGGCTGCGCGGGCTGGGGTTGAACATCCTCGTGCGGGATGTCGCGGTCAGTGCCGCCTTTCTCAAAGCCGTCTTTGACATGGGGATTCACCGGCGCTCGGCGGATTTTGCCATCGTGACCTATGGCACCCAGGTCTTTCAGTTGCACGCCGATCACACCTATGCCGGTCACCCGCTGCAAGAGATGCTGCCCGAGCTGCCGCCGCGCGGCCTTGGCCTCGAAATTCGGCTCTATGACAGCGATCCCGACGCCGCAGGGGCGCGGGCCGAGGCGGCGGGCGGCATGGTGCTGGCAGGCCCTGAGGACAAGCCGCATGGCCTGCGTGAGGTCTTTGTGCTCGATCCCGACGGCTATTGCTGGGTGGCGTCGCGCCCCAAGGGGTGATGGCGGGTGGTGCGTGACATCACGCCCCCGGCGGCGGACGCCTCACCCCAGGGCGCGCCAGGCGGTACGGATCTCTTCGGCGACAAGGTCGGCATGTTCCTCCTGCATGGCATAGCCGGAAAAGGAGATGCGGATGATCTCGCGCCCCTGCCATTCCCCATGCGAGGGATAGACCTTGCCCCTGTTCTGCACCTCTTTCAGCACCGCGCGGGTCAGCCGATCACCCGCCGCACCCTCGCCACAACAGACGGCGACCTGATTGAAGGCGACCTCGTTCAGCACGGTAATCCCCGGCTCGTCGCGCAGGCGATCGGCGGTGCGCCTGGCCAGCGTGTGATGGCGCAGGATCATTTCGCGCACACCGGCGCGGCCAAGGTGGCGCAGGATGGCATAGCTGGGCACGCCCCGGCCCCGGCGGCTCAGTTCCGGAGTGCTGTCCGAAGGCTCCCAATGGGCGTTCTCGGCCGGAAGATAGGCCCCCCGCGCCGACAGCGCCGCCACCAGAGAGGGGCGATTCCGGACCAGCACCACCCCGGCGTCAAACGGAGCAGACAAGCCCTTGTGCAGGTCCACCGCCCAGCTGTCGGCCAGCTGAGCCCCGGCACAACGGTCGGCCAGTTCCGGCACCCCCGTCGCCCAAAGCCCGAAGGCGCCGTCCACATGCACCCAGCCGCCGCGCGCCTTGACCATCGGGATCAACGTCTCGAAGCGGTCGAAGTTGCCGGTGTTGATCTGCCCCGCCTGCAACACCACCAACGGTGGCGCCTGGCAGGCGTCAAGCGCGCGGGCAAAGGCGTCAACTTCGATGCGGCCTTCGCTGTCGGTGGCCACCCGAACCGCGCGCCCGGCGCCCAGCCCGGCATAGCGCAACGCCGCCGTGACGGCGGAATGTGCCGCGGCGCCGATCAACACCGGAATGTCGGGCGCGCCGATCAGCCCGTCCTGCTCCACGTCCCAGCCTTGGGCCGCGAGCAGCGCGTTGCGCGCCGCCAGAACGCCGCAGAAATTGGCCACGCTGGCACCGGTGACCAGCCCCGCGCCGCACTCGGCTGGAAGGCCGAAGAACGAGATCAGCCAGTCGCAGACCGCCCGCTCCATCCCCGAGATCGCCGGCGTTTCCGTTGACGAGCCGGCATTCTGGCCCCAGGCCGAAACCAGCGCATCGGCGGCCACGCCCACCGGGTGCGACGCGCCCAGCACGTATCCAAAGAAGGTCGGCGCCGCCATCGCATGCAACCCGCCATCGGCCAGGGTGGTGATCTCGGAGATCACCTGGGTTGCGGGCCTGCCGTCCTCGTCCAGGGGGGTGCGATACCGGTCGACGGCCTCATCCAGCGAAATGCGTGGACGGGCCGGCGCATTGGGAAGACCGGTGCGATACGCCAGTGCCGCGGAATAGGCGGTTGCCAGGGCTGCTCGGTCTTCCGTCGTGAGACCGTCCTGTTTTTCCGGCAAGAGCATGAGCTGTAACCTGATATGAAAATATTTGGGTTCGAAACGCCGGAGCCAACTTGCAATAGGCTAAATCTGAAAAATGATCCGGGGCGGCTGAACCATAGCACACTTGCGCGGGAAATCCCGTCCTTTCAGGCCTGAAAACGCCAGTTTGACGCCGCTGACACAGGATTTTTCCCGCCTGCCGCCCGGTTTCTGTCCAGCTTGGCCCAGGCGCCGCCCTGTTGCGGCCTATTCGGTCGACACCAGGACCGCCTCGACCCGGCGATTGGCCTCTCGCCCCCGGGCGGTAAGGTTGCTGGTCAGAGGCGCGAGATAGCCCATGCCCCCGGCCTGCAACTGGCCGCGATCGGCACCGAAGTCGCTGACCAGCCGGTCCAGCACCGAGGCCGCGCGCTTGCGCGACAGGGCAATGTTGTTGTCCAGGCTGCCGACGGAATCGGTATGGCCGACGATGGCGATCTCGCGGCCCGGGTGGCTTGCGAGGTAGTCGGCCAGCGCCTGCAGGCTGGCGAAACTGCCCGCGCCCAGCGATGCGGAACCGGTCTCGAAGGACAGATCGTCCAGCACCACCCGGCCACGGGTGTCCAGCGTTTCGGCAAAGGGGCCGCTGGCGGAGGGCAGCACCGGCGCGGGGCTGTTGCCGGAACCGGGCGGCGCGGTACGCACCTCGCCCCGGGCGGCGGCACCGACGCGGATCATCTGGATGAAGGCGGCGGTGGAACTGCGCGACACCAGCACCGAAATGGCGGTATTGTCGGCACCCCGGGCCGACAGAAAACGGAAATCGGTCAGGTCGACATACATTCCCGGGCCGGGCAGCACCTCGGTCCCGAAGCGGAAATCAAAGCCGCCGCATTGGCCGGTCTTGCAGTCCAGCAGCACCTCGTAGCCGGCGGATTCGATCTGTTCGCGCAGGGGGGCGAGCAATTGCAGCGTGGTGGCCGTGCCCTGGCGCCGCCAGGATTGGCGCAGGATCGCGCCTTCGATCACCTCGGTCGGGATCGCGCCATCGGCAAAAGGCCCGGTCGGCAGGGCATAGGACCCGAGGCTCGACCGTTCTTCGGTCGTCAGCCGCGCGCCGGCGGGCATCGCCAGGTCCTGGGCTGCGACGGGCAGCGCCGGGATCAGCCCCAGCAGACATATCCATGCGGCCCGCCGCATCCGGATCAGCGCGCCTGCGAATGGTATTCCGGGTTGGGCCGCATGTCGGTGGCGCTGGCCACCCGGTTGGACATGTTGAAAAAGCCCGCGACCGAGGCGATGTCAAAGATGTCACGGTCGGTGAAACCCGCATCGCGCAGCGCCTGGCGGTCGGCTTCGGTGATCTCGTGGCTGGCCTTGGTGACCTTTTCGGCGAACCCCAGCATCGCGGTCTGCCGCGCATCGAGATCGGCAGCGCGCCAGTTCATCACCATCATCTCGCCCAGCGCGGGATCACCCGAAAGCTGGCGTACGGCGGCGCCGTGGGCGGTGAGGCAGTAGTAACACTTGTTGATCGAAGAGACCGCAACGGCGATCATCTCGCGCTCCAGCTTGGACAGCCCGCTGCCCGCCAGCATCAGGTCGTTGTACATCGCGGTGAAGGCATTGAGCTTGCCCAGGTCGAAGGCATAGGCCTTCAGGACGTTGGGGATCATGCCCAGCTTGTCCTGGCAGACGTCGAAATAGGCCTGGGTGTCCTCGGGCAGCGGGTCAACCATCGGCAGGTCGAGGGCGGTGATCTTGTCCTGGGTCGTCATGGGCGGGCTCCGGGCGTCGGTTCTGACTTGATACGGTAGTGATAGCCGTCCACCGGGGCAAAGCCCATCGATTGATAGAGCGCATTTGCGCCGACGTTTCCGGCGGTGCAGAGCACGGCAAGATGGCGGGCGCCCTGCGCTTCGGCCCAGGCGGCGGCCTGGCGCATCACCCAGCGGGCCAGCCCCTTGCGGCGCTTGGCCGGGGTGACCTCCAGCGCATGCAGCATGGCGATGCCCGCGTGCAGCCCGACATAGGCGCTGGCACCGGGGCTGTCCTCGATCCGGCCGAGGATGGCGGTTCGGGGACACTCGGCGCGAATCATGACGGCCAGCCGCTCGGGGCCGATGCCGCCGGCGGCCCAGAGATCGACCTGGATGGCCAGCGGCTCCCAGATGCAGAAGGTGGTGACGCGGGGGATCGCGATGTCGGTGAGGCGCGCGGTCTCGATCACATAGGCCCGGGTCGGATCGACCACGCGGTAGCCCGCGGCATCAAGCTGGCGGTCAAAGGCGTCCTGCCCGGGGCGGACCTGGAACAACAGGGGCTGGCCCAGGGCAGCCATCCGCTCTTCGGCCCGGTGCCGGTCCTCATCGCCCGGAAGCCCGTCGCCATCCAGCGTTGCCGCCGAGACGCGCTTGCCGCCGCCCTGACCGTCGCGCAGGGTGAAGGGGCCGACCCGGAAATGGGCGGCGGCGGGCCAGGTCGCTTCGCAGACCTCAAGCAGCTGTCGGCTGTCGGGCATCATTCGGCAAAGATCGCACGCAGCCGGGCCATTGCGGCATCCACCCGCGCCCCATCCGCGCCGCGGATCACCACGTTGGCACCATAGACGCCATTTTGTTCAAACGGGTAGGATCCCATCGACAGGTCGGCATATTCCTGCGCGAGCTCCGACAACGGCCCGGCAATGTCGCCTTCGCCACGCTGGATACGCAGCGACTGGCTCAGAAGCGGCGCGCCACCGGTGAGCGTCGGCAGGACCGAGGCCACCATCGCCTGGAACACATTGGGCACACCAGCCATGACATGCACGTTTTCCAGCGTGAACCCCGGCGCGATCGACACCGGGTTGTCGATCAGCACCGCACCGTCGGGAATGCGCGCCATGCGCAGCCGCGCCTCGTTCAGCTCGCGCCCGGTATTGGCGTAATGCTCGGCCAGAAGCGCGCGGGCATCGTCGCGCACGTCGATATGCCGGTCAAAGGCGGCGGCGATGCAATCGGCGGTGATATCGTCATGGGTCGGGCCGATGCCGCCCGAGGTAAAGACATGGTCATAACCCTGCACCAGCGCCTTGACGGCAGCGGTGATCGCCGGGGCATCGTCGCTGACCACGCGGACCTCTTTCAGGTCGATGCCGTGCTTGGTCAGCTCGCCGGCGAGATAGTACATGTTGGCATCGCGGGTGCGGCCCGAGAGGATCTCGTCTCCGATCACCAGCATGGCGGCGTTGGGGTTGGCCATTTGCGGCTCCTTGAACAGGGGTTCCCCGAGGTATAGGCCGGGCTCATGCGCTTTCAAACCCCTCTTGTCCGGGCCACCCTGATCCGTCGCTACAAACGCTTCCTTGCCGATTGCCGGCTGGAGGACGGGCGCGAGGTGGTGGCCCATTGCGCCAACCCCGGGTCGATGATGGGGCTGGCAGAACCGGGCTTTGCCGTCTGGCTTGAGCCCAACGACGATCCGAAGAAGAAGCTGGACTATGGCTTGCGGCTGGTCTCGCCCACTGCGGGCGTGTTGGTCGGTGTCGATACCTCGGTGCCGAACCGGGCGCTGCGGGCGGCGCTGGAGGCCGGGCAGATCACCGGGCTGGAGGGATACGAAACCGTCCGGCCCGAGGTGAAATACGGCCAGGGCAGCCGGATCGACTTTCTTTTGCAAGGCACGGGGCGGCCCGATTGCTATGTCGAGGTGAAGTCGGTGACGCTGAGCCGCGCGCCGGGGATGGCCGAGTTTCCCGACAGCGTGACGGCGCGCGGGACAAAGCACCTGGGCGAGCTGGCGGCGATGGCGCGGGCAGGCAGCCGGGCGGTGATGCTCTACCTTGTACAGCGCAACGATTGTCGCGCGATGCGGCTGGCGGCGGACATCGACCCGATCTATGCCGCCGCCTTTGCCGAGGCACAGGCGGCCGGGGTCGAGGTCATGGCGCTGGGTTGCGAATTGAGCCCCGAGGCGATCGCACCCGCCGGCCCGGTGGATTTCGTGCCGCGGTGAGGTTGTTCACCGGCCACGCCACTGCCGAGGATGTCCCGCAGGCCGTCACGGTCCTGTGGAGCATTGCCTCAGGGTGCTGCCTATGGGCTGGTTCTTTTCGCTGCGAGCGCATAAGTATTGGCCAAGACACTTTGATCGGAGCATTTCAATGATGCGTCACAAGGGCCGCATGACGCGCGACGGTATTCGCATTCACGAACCGGGCGACTTTGCCGGCATGCATGCCGCAGGCAAGATCGCGGCGCAGATCCTCGATGAGGTGGCAGACCTCGTGCAGGTGGGCGAAACCACGGGCGCGCTGGATGCCTTTATCGAACGCCGGGTGGAAGAGCTGGGTTCGACCTCGGCCACCATCGGATACAAGGGGTATCAGCACGCCTCCTGCATCAGCGTCAATCACGTGGTCTGCCACGGGATTCCCGGCGACAAGAAGCTGAAGGACGGCGATATCCTGAACATCGACGTCACGGTGATTGTCGATGGCTGGTACGGGGATACAAGCCGGATGTACGTGGCGGGCAAGCTGTCGCGCAAGGCCGAGCGGCTGGTGCAGGTCACCCATGATGCGCTGATGCGCGGGATCGAGGCGGTGAAGCCGGGCAATACCTTTGGCGACATCGGCCATGCGATCCAGTCCTTCGTCGAAGGCCAGCGCATGTCGGTGGTGCGTGACTTCTGTGGTCATGGTCTGGGCCAGGTCTTCCATGCGCCGCCCAACGTGCTGCACTATGGCCGCGCCGGCACCGGGCCGGTGCTGGAGGAAGGCATGTTCTTTACCATCGAGCCGATGGTCAACCTTGGCCGTCCGGAAACCAAGGTACTGGCCGACGACTGGACCGCCGTGACGCGCGACAAATCGCTCTCGGCACAGTTCGAACATTCGGTGGGTGTGACGGCGGACGGGGTCGAGATCTTCACGCTTTCGCCCGCGGGCCGGTATCACCCGACCTACGAGGTGTGACGGGGCGCGCTGACCGCGCCCCTTCAACATGCGCATCAGGAACGAGAGACAGCCCCACAAGCGGGCTGTTCCCAAGACGAGGACAAGACCATGCCCGCGCCCAAACCCGTTGTTCTTTGCATTCTCGATGGCTGGGGGCTGAGCGATCAGACCGAAGCCAACGCCGTGGCTTTGGGCGACACGCCGAATTTCGACCGGCTGATGGCCGCGCGCCCCAATGCGACGCTGACCACCCACGGCAATGACGTGGGCCTGCCGACCGGCCAGATGGGCAACTCCGAGGTTGGGCACACCAATATCGGCGCCGGGCGCGTTGTGGCGATGGACCTGGGCCAGATCGACCTGGCCATCGAGGACCGGTCGTTTTTCTCCAATGCCGCCATTCACGCTTTCATCGAAAGCGTGAAGGCCGCGAATGGCACCGCGCATCTGATGGGCGTGATCTCGGATGGTGGGGTGCATGGCCACATCGACCACGTGATCGCCGCCGCCGAGATGGTGGCAAGCGCGGGCGTGCCGGTGGTCATCCATGCCGTTACCGACGGGCGCGACGTGGCGCCGAAATCGGCGGATGGCTTCCTTGAGACGCTGGTGTCGAAGCTGCCCGAGGGCGCGACGGTCGGCACCGTGACGGGCCGCTATTTCGCGATGGACCGCGACAACCGCTGGGAGCGGGTCGAGCAGGCCTATCGCGTCATGGTCGGCGGCACGGCCGAGCACAAGGCAGCAAACGCCGTCGAGGCCGTGAAGGCCGCATATGCGCGCGGCGAAACCGATGAATTCATCCAGGCCACCCTGGTGGGCGATTACGCGGGCGCCAAGGACGGCGACGGCTTCTTCTGTCTGAATTTCCGGGCCGACCGCGCACGTGAGATCCTGCTGGCCGTCGGCGAGGATGATTTTGACGGCTTCGAAGGCAGGAACCGCCCGCATTGGGCGTCGATTTTGGGCATGGTGGATTACTCCAAGACCCATGACACCTTCATGGCCGCCGCCTATCCCAAGAAAGTGGTCAGGAACACGCTGGGCGCCTGGGTTGCCGCAAAGGGCCTGACCCAGTTCCGCCTGGCCGAGACCGAGAAATACCCGCATGTGACCTTCTTCCTCAACGGCGGCAAGGAAGCCCCGGAAAAGGGCGAAGACCGCTACATGGCCCCCTCGCCCAAGGTGGCGACCTACGATCTGCAACCCGAGATGAGCGCCGAGGAGGTCTCGGACCAGTTCGTCGGCGCCATCGAGAAGGGGTATGACCTGATCGTGGTGAACTTTGCCAACCCCGACATGGTAGGCCATACCGGCGATCTGGAAGCGGCCAAGGCCGCCTGCCACGCGGTCGATACCGGGCTGGGTCGGGCGCTGGAAGCATTGGAAAAGGCCGGCGGCGCGATGATCGTCACCGCCGATCATGGCAATTGCGAACAGATGATCGACCCCGAAACCGGCGGGCCTCATACGGCCCATACGCTGAACCCGGTGCCGGTGATCCTGGTGGGCGGGCCGGAAGGTGCGAGGCTGCGCACCGGCGGGCGGCTGGCCGATCTTGCGCCGACGCTGCTGGAGCTGATGCAGATCGACAAGCCCGAAGAAATGACCGGAGAGAGCCTGCTGGCATGATCCTGCGCGCCGCAGCCCTGCTGACCCTCCTGGCCTCGCCCGTGCTGGGGCAATCCGACCCGGCGATGGCGGCGATGGGCGCAGTGCGAATCCTTGACGAATCCGCCCAGGCGCTGAGCGAGGCCAAGGGCGGACGCGAACGGGTCAAGGCGCTGACCGAGATCGTGCGCGGCTATGAATCCGGGCTGGCGGCGCTGCGCGACGGCTTGCGCGGCGCCTCGCTCACGGAAGCACAGCTGGCCGAGGACCTGCGGGCGCGCGAAACCGAGATTTCCCAACTGCTTGGCGTGCTGCAATCAATGACGCGCGCGCCGGCCCCGGCGACGCTTCTGCATCCTTCGGGGCCGACCGGTACAGCGCGGGCCGGCATGTTGCTGGCCGATGTAACCCCGGGGCTGAAGGCCAAGGCCGACGCCCTGCGCGCCGACCTCGAAGAGGTGCAGGCGCTGCGGCTTTTGCAGCAACAGGCCGAGATCAAGCTGGAAGAGGGGCTGACCGGCGCCCAGCAGGCCCGCACCGCGCTGTCCAAGGCGGTGGCCGACCGCACCGACCTGCCCCGCCGCTTTGTCGAGGACCCGATCCAGACCGCGATCCTGATCGCCGCCACCGAAACCCTGGAAGGTTTTGCCAGCGGTCTGAGCCAGATCGCGGTGGACGAGGCCCCCGGGAGCCTGCCCGACATCAGCCATCGTCGCGGCAACCTGCCCTTGCCGGTGCAGGGCCAGCTTCTGCGCCGCGCGGGCGAGGCCGATGCCGCCGGCGTGCGCCGGCCCGGTGTGCTGATCGCCACCGGTCCGCAGGCCGTGGTGACAACCCCCAGCGCGGCAACGGTGCGCTATGCCGGGCCGCTTTTGAACTATGGCCTGGTGACCATTCTCGAACCCCAGGCGGACACGCTCTTTGTCTTTGCCGGGCTCGATGCGACCTATGGCAAGATCGGCCAGGTCCTGCCCGCCGGTGATCCGGTGGGGCTGATGGGCGGCACCTTGCAGACTGACGTGTCACTATCCGGTGATGGGGCTGGAAACGCCCGACCGGAAACGCTCTATATAGAGGTCAGAGAGCATAATCAGCCCGTGGACCCGGCAGAATGGTTCCGCATCGACAAGGGATAAGCACTGTATGAAAAAGTTCGTAATGGCCGCCGTTGGCGGCACATTGGCAGGCATCGTCGCCACGACGCAGGTTGCCGGGCCGCTCCTGGCGCAGGAAGACCGAAGTTCCACCAACGTCTATGAACAGCTGGACCTGTTCGGCGACATCTTTGAACGCATTCGCGCGCAATATGTCGAGGAAGTCGACGAAGGCGAGCTGATCGAAGCCGCGATCAATGGCATGTTGACCTCGCTCGACCCGCATTCCAGCTATCTTTCGCCCAATGACGCCGCCGACATGCGCGTCCAGACCCGGGGCGAATTCGGCGGGCTGGGCATCGAGGTCACCCAGGAAGAGGGCTTCGTCAAGGTGGTCTCGCCCATCGACGGCACCCCGGCCGCATCAGCGGGCATCGAGGCGGGTGATTTCATCACCCATGTCGACGGCGAATCGGTGCTGGGCCTGAACCTCGATGAGGCGGTCGAGCTGATGCGTGGGCCGGTGGGCTCCGAGATCATCATCACCGTGGTGCGCGAAGGCGAGACCGAGCCTTTCGACGTCTCGATCATCCGCGACACCATCAAGCTGACCGCCGTGCGGTCGCGGGTGCAGGGCGAAACCGTCGTGCTGCGGATCACCACATTCAACGACCAGACGATGCCGAATCTCGAATCCTCGCTCGCCGAAGAGATCGAAGCCGCCGGCGGGATGGACAAGGTCAACGGCATCGTGCTCGACCTGCGCAACAACCCCGGCGGGTTGCTGACCCAGGCGATCCGGGTATCCGATGCCTTCCTCGAAAAGGGCGAGATCGTGTCGACCCGCGGCCGCAACCCCCAGGATGGCGAGCGCTACAATGCCACGCCGGGTGACCTGACCGAGGGCAAGCCGATCGTGGTGCTGATCAACGGCGGGTCTGCCTCGGCGTCGGAAATCGTGGCCGGTGCGTTGCAGGATCACCGCCGCGCGATCGTCGTGGGCACCAAGAGCTTTGGCAAGGGCTCGGTCCAGACGGTGATGCCGCTGCGCGGCGATGGCGCCATGCGCCTGACGACGGCGCGGTATTACACGCCTTCGGGCCGCTCGATCCAGGCGCTCGGCGTGTCGCCCGACATCGTGGTGCAACAGCCGCGTCGCGATCCCAATGCCGTGGACGACGAGGAAGAGACTACACCCCGGTCACGCTCCGAGGCCGACCTGCGCGGCTCGCTCGACAATGACAGCCTGAGCGAAGACGAGATCCGCCAGATCGAGGAGGACCGCGCCAAGGCCGAGGCCGCAGCCGCACTGCGTGAAGAGGATTACCAGCTGGCCTATGCCATCGACATCCTCAAGGGCCTGACGGCGCTGGGTCCGCAGGAATAACATGTGTATCGGGCCCGTTCGGTGACGCCGGGCGGGCCCGATTTTTCAAAAAATCGGTGAAAATCCATTGCTGGATTTTCCCGCGCGAGAAGGTCCCCGATGCGCCAGGAAGACGTGGCCCAGCTGCCCTATCGCCGCAATGTCGGTGTCATGTTGATCAACCATGCCGGCCATGCCTTTGTCGGCCAGCGCATGGACAGCGAGGAACCTGCCTGGCAAATGCCCCAGGGCGGGATCGACGACGGTGAAACCCCGCGCGACGCCGCGCTGCGCGAATTGCTGGAGGAAACCGGCGTCTCGCCCGACCTGGTGACCGTCGAGGCCGAGACCGAGGGCTGGATTTCCTATGACCTGCCGCTTCATATCGTGCCGAAGATCTGGAAAGGCCGCTATCGCGGGCAGGAGCAGAAGTGGTTCCTGCTGCGCTTTCACGGGCACGACGACCAGGTGCGCATCGATGCCGACGACCACCAGGAATTCTCGGAATGGCGCTGGCTGCCGCCGGGCGAGCTTGTCGCCAATATCGTGCCCTTCAAGCGCGAGGTCTATGCCCGCGTCGTCGAGGCGTTCGCGACGCACCTGAAAGTTTGAGCCCTGCCGCGCCATCCATTGGCGCGATGCCCGAAGATATGAAGCGGCGTGTTCCGCCCGATCGCAAGGGCGCTACAGGTCTCCTCTGGTTGCCGGCGGTAGATTTGGGGGCGCTGCCCCCGTCCTTCGGACTCCCCCGGAGTTTTTCAGGCAAGATGAAGGATCAGGGCACGATCAAGCCTGTGCCCGGTACAGCCAGCGCGGCGATGTGGCGGAGGTGGTCGGGACGGAAGGCGATGCAGCCTTCGGTCGGGAAACCCGGACGGCGCCAGCGGTGGATGAAGATGGCGGAGCCTTGACCCGGGGTCGCCTTGGGCCAGTTCCAGTCGGTCAGCAAGACAAGATCATAAAGCGGATCGGATCGGCGCAGGGTTTCGTGGCTGCCATCATAGGGGGCGCGGACCTGGCGGTTGTAGTCGGGACGCGCGGGATCGTCGGACCAGAGGTCGCCGGGGCGGATCGGCCGCGCCCAGGGTGCGGGCCGCGCCATGCGATCGGGGCGATAGAGCAGGCCCGTGACCTGGTGGTGCCCACGGGGTGTGGCGCCGTCGCCTTCGCGTTTGTTCCCGGTCACGCCGCCGCGGCCGATGGTGCAGGGCCATGTCCGGCCCGCAAAGCGCAGGCCCCTGGGGGTCAGCACCATCTCTGTCACAGCAGATGCCCGCTTTTCGCTGCCTTGGTGGCGAGGTAGGCGGCGTTCTGATCCGTTTGCCCGACCTTGAGCGGCACCCGTTCCGCCACCTGCACGCCGGTCTTTTCCATCATCGCGATTTTCTTCGGGTTGTTGGTCAGCAGCCGGACCGCGCCGAACCCCATCCGTTTCAGGATATCGGCCCCGATGCGGAAATCGCGTTCATCATCCTCGAAGCCCAGCCGGTGGTTCGCCTCGACGGTATCGAACCCCTGGTCCTGCAACGAATAGGCGCGCATCTTGTTGGCCAGCCCGATGCCACGGCCTTCCTGGTTGAGGTAGAGCAGCACGCCGCTGCCGTTTTGCCCCATCTGGGCCAGGGCCGCGTGCAATTGCGGGCCGCAGTCGCATTTCAACGATCCCAGGACGTCGCCGGTAAAACAGGCCGAATGCAGCCGGGCCAGAACCGGGTTGGCGCGGTCCGGGGTGCCGATTTCAAAGGCGTAATGTTCCACGCCGCCATCGTCGGGGCGGAAAATATGCAGCCGCCCGCCCTGGGCCAGGCGCACCGGCAGGCGAGCCGAGATCACCGGCTGCGGCTGGCTTGCGCGCAGAAGGTAGGGCCCGGCGCTTTCGGCATCGAGCCGGGTCAAAAGGTCAACATCAGGAAAACCGACCACATTGTTTTCAAGCACCAGCGCCGCGGGCAGGAGCTGAGCGGATTTGATCAGCGAGATCGCCAGCCGATGCAACGCGGCATCGCCGTCGCGCAGGGCGAACAACGGGCCCTTCATCGGCATACGCAGGTCATCCGCCGGATCGGCGATCCCCCGTACCCAGGCGCAATCGGCCTCGTCCGGCAGCGGCAGGCGCGCCACGTCGCCGTCATAGGCGCGGGCCTTCAGCGTTTCGGCCCGGCGTCCGGCAATGGCCAGCACGGGCTGTCCGCCCAGCCCACGCAACGCCGCAAGCCGGTCCGGCCCGGCGGTTTCGGCAGCCAGAACCAATGCCGAAGTGCCATGCCCGGTCAGCACGACAGGCACCCCCATGCGCAGGTCGGCACGGGCGCGGTTGATCAACTCATCGGTGGTGGGAAGAAAAGCCTCGGTCATGGGGTGATCCTCTAGCCCTTTATCGGGGAAGATTGAAACATTTCCTCTCTGGTTGGATCAATTTCACACGAGCGCGTGAACAGGTTGCAGCATTTCTTGTCCCTTGCCCCCAGCATCCCATTTTCAATCACAAGAACTGGAGGACCGGACATGGGCCAACTCAAGAACCTGTTGCTTGTCGATGACGACGACGACCTGCGCGAGGCGCTGGCCGAGCAATTGATCATCACCGAGGACTTTGAAGTTTTCGAGGCCGGCAACGGCGCCGAGGCAATGGACAAGGTCAAGGGGTCGCATTTCGACCTGATCATCCTGGATGTCGGCCTGCCGGATACCGATGGCCGCGAACTTTGCCGCCTGATGCGCAAGCAGGGCGTGAAGGCGCCGGTGCTGATGTTGACCGGGCATGACAGTGACGCGGACACGATCCTCGGGCTGGATGCCGGGGCCAACGACTATGTGACCAAGCCGTTCAAGTTCCCGGTTCTGCTGGCCCGGGTCCGGGCGCAGCTGCGCCAGCATGAACAAAGCGAGGACGCTGTATTCGCCCTTGGGCCCTATACCTTCAAGCCGGCGATGAAGACGCTGGTGACCGACGATGAAAAGAAGATTCGGCTGACCGAAAAGGAAACCAACATCCTGAAGTACCTCTACCGCGCGCCGGAAGGCGTGGTGCCGCGCGATGTGCTGCTGCATGAGGTCTGGGGGTACAATGCCGGTGTCACGACACATACGCTTGAGACGCACATCTACAGGTTGCGCCAGAAAATCGAGCCGGAACCCTCGAATGCGCGACTTCTTGTGACCGAATCAGGCGGTTATCGGCTGAATGCCTGAAAAGTCGCATAGCTTGATTGACATCAAAGTGCTATGTTGGCTGTACCTTTAAGGTGAACGAGATCCCGTTGCATGTGCGGGTTATCACATGCACCTCCCTGTTGGACTGACCCGGGCTTCGGCTCGGGTCTTTTTTTGGGGGAGGATTCACATTTCCTTAACATCGCACTATATAGAAGTTCTGAGGAAGGGCGAACACTTTGGCTTACGACGCTCGACATATCGCGAATTGGTTTGTTCACCGCGCGGCGCGCGATCAAAGGCATATGTCGATCATGTCTCTGCTAAAACTAACCTACATTGCGCATGGCTGGCACTTGGAGACTAGGGGTACACCACTTTTCCCCAACCGAATCGAAGCTTGGCAATACGGGCCTGTTATCCCAGATGTGTACCGCGACTTTAGGAGGCAGGGGATCGATGTTCGGTATGCGCCGTTCCCGCCCCATTGGGATTTTGCTTTCATTCGGGAGTTTCGGC
>ERZ1699650.78-NODE-78-length-58335-cov-9.816970_pt1 | contig 58335 bp, 48 predicted proteins | sample MGYA00581512_ERZ1699650 | MGnify/ENA primary metagenome ERZ1699650 (study PRJEB42348, sample SAMEA6618698) | metagenome | isolation source: Polyester-degrading enrichment culture growing on monomer terephthalic acid, Te | collected 2019-05-17 ... | reverse complement strand
TGCGCCACGCTGCCCCCCTGTTCATCGACCACATCATAGGACAGCGTCAACGTGGTGCTGTCCCCAGCGGCCAGCGATTGGAACACCGCATCCGACGGGTCCACCTCCAACGATGTGCCCGTCAGGGTGACCCCCGCAGGCAGGGCCGACACATTGACCACGGACAGAACCGCACCTGCGTCCACATCCGATGCACCCGCCAATAAATCAAGGGTGATCGGGGCCGCGTCCTCTGCCACATTGGCGGTCAAAGCGGCCGCCACAACAGGCGCATCATTGCTGCCCGTGACGGTGATGGTGGCGGTCTGCGACGTGGCGCCGCCCTGCCCGTCGACCACATCATAGCTCACGACCAAATCAACGGAATCCCCGACATTCAGCGACTGGAACACCGGGTCGCTGGCATCCACAATCAGGGTAGACCCCGATAAGGTCACCCCCTCCGGCAGGGCCGACACATTGGCCACGTCCAACACCGCACCCGCATCGGGATCGGAGGCATTGGCCAGCATATCAACGCTGAAACCGGCGGTGTCCTCGGCCACGGTCGCCACCACGGCGGCAGAAATCACCGGAGGCGTGTTGGCGGGGCTGGTGCCGTTGATGGTCACCGTGGCGGTCTGCGCCACCGCTGCGCCATGTTCGTCCACCACGTCATAGCTGACCACGATCACCTGCGTTTCGCCCGCATTCAACGGTTCGAACGCGGGGTCGCTGGCGTCGATCACCAGATCGCTGCCCGACAGGGTCAGCCCCGCCACCAACCCGGTGACATTGGCCACCGACAAAACCGCGCCTTCGTCAATGTCGCTGGCCCCGTCCAACAGGTCCAGCGTGATTGCTGCATCGCCCTCGGTTGCGGCGGTGGCCAGCGCCGTTGCAACCACCGGCGCGTCATTGGCCCCCGTGATGGTCAGGGTCAGGGTGTTGGGAACCGTGGCAGTGCCATCCGTCACATCAAAGGTGAATTCCAACACCGTTTCATCGCCCAAAGCCAGCGATTGGAAAATCGCCAGATCCAGCTGCAAAACATCCCCCGACAGGGCGAATCCAACATCCGGCCCGCTGCTCAGCACCAGGTTTTGCACCGACAACACATCGCTGGCGTCCACATCACTGGCCCCCGCCAACAGCGATACGAAATGGGTGCCGCCATCCTCGTCTGCGGTGTCGGTCAGGGCGGTGACCACAGGCGCATCGTTGCTGCCCGTCACGGTCAGGGTGACGCTGCCCGTGGTCGTGCCATTGGCATCGCTCAGGCTGTAGTCAAAGGTTTCAACCGTGGTTTCGCCCGCGGCCAGCGTTTCGAAATCCCCCGCCGGATCGTATGAAAACGAACCATCCCCCGAAAGCGACAGAACCCCGCGTGCGGGGGTGCTCTCCAAGGTGAACACCGCGCCGGCTTCAAACGTATCATTGCCCGAAACATCGCCGGTGAACACCATATCCTCGGCCACGGCAAACCCGTCATCCACGGCCACCGGCGCGTTGCCGCCCGGATCACGCGGATCGGTCAACACCCCGTCCACATAAACCGAAACGGTTTCCACCTGACGCACCGCCAAATTCAAACTGCCCAGAAAATAGAAATGGCCCGACCGGACCTCGCCCCCGCCATTCACCGCACTGTCGATGTAATCCAGATAGGCGACCAACTCGTCCTGCATCGCGGTATTGGCCCAATCATCGGCGCTGACGTTCAGCACCAACTGGTCAATGCCGCGCCCGCCCGTATACCAATCGAAACACCCGCCTGATTCATAAGTATGAATCAGGGTGTCATTGTCGCGCCCCGCATCCACCCAATCGGACCCCGCGCCACCATCCACCACATCCGCGCCGCGCCCGCCAATGATCCGGTCATGGCCCGTGCCACCATCAATGGTGTCATTGTCACGCCCGCCGTCGATGAAATCATTGCCGCTGCCACCCTCGACGGAATCGCGCCCGCGTCCGCCATAAATCCGGTCGTTACCCGCGCCGCCCAGCACCGTATCGTCACCACGATCCGCAATCACCAGATCGTTGCCCGCCCCCGCATCAACGTAATCATCGCCACGACGGGAATAGATGATGTCGGAACGGTCCGTGCCATTCAAGCTGTCGCTGTTGTTCGATCCGAAAATGAATGGCGTGCGGAAAATATGGAAAATGGACATGAGAATCCCCTTGTTAAAAATTCAATTTCAAAACCGGGCGCACTGCCCGTTCAAACCAGCCGAAACGGCGAAAACAAATGCCCCGGCACAAATAGCCAAGGCGCGAACCATTCTTTTATTCGGGTGCCGGGGTGGCGTCGAAATTACGCCCGTTTCTGTAATAAATCAGGGCAAAAGCCAGCCCATGCACCGTATACTTGACGTTACGCTACCTAAAACCGCGCAGATTTGGCAAGTCATGGATTCATGACCCCCCGATTACAGCGGCCTAATGCGCCTGTAACAGGGCATCAATTTCGCCGCGAATACGGGCCAGATTGCCCTGCCCCTTGGTCAATTCCTCTGTCGCGGCAAGGGTTTGCGCCGCATGACGCGGTGCTGCGGCCAATGCGATCAACGCAGCGGCCAAACCATCGGCATCTCCAATTTCTATTGCGCCGCCAACCGCCTGCAATCGCGCATGAATCTCGCTAAAGTTGAATGTCTTTGGTCCGTGAATCACCGCGCAACGCAATAGCGCGGGTTCATACGGGTTATGCCCGCCGATATCCTGCAATGATCCGCCAATGAATGCGACAGGGGCCAGCCGATACCACAGGCCCATTTCGCCCAGCGTATCGGCCAGATATATCTGCGTATTCGCATCGGGCAATTCGCCGCGTGAACGCCGCGCCACATTCCACCCTGCCTGCGCCAGCATTTCGGCCACCTCTGCGCCCCGATCGGGGTGGCGCGGTGCGATGATCAACAGCGGCGCATGGTCCGGATGCGCCAGCCTGTGCGCTGCGGCCGCCACCTCCTCTTCGCCCGCGTGGGTGGATGCGGCCAGCCAACAGGCGCGCCCGTTCAACGCGGCACGCATGTCCGACAGCGCGGCTTTATCCACGGGTAAGGGCGGCAGGTCCTCTTTTAATGATCCCGTGACCACGACGCGGGCCATATCCACGCCCAGGCTTTCCATCAAATCCGCCGTGGCCTGTTCCTGCACCAAAATCCGGCGGAAAGGCGATAATAATGCCCGTATCGTGCGCGGCCATTTGCGCCAGATACGGGCCGATTTTTCCGACACCCGCGCGTTAATCAACATTAACGCGACACCGCGCGCGTCAATCTCTGACAACAGGCGCGGCCATAATTCGGATTCGGTGAACACCGCCAGATCGGGCCGCCAATGACGCAAAAACGCCCGCGCCGCCCGCGCCGTATCATAGGGCGCAAACTGATGGATCGCCCCCGCAGGCAGGTCCCGCGCCATCAGCGCCGCGGATGTCACCGTGGTTGTGGTCACCAAAATCTGCACATCCGGCTGTTCATCCCGCATCAATCGGATCAACCCCAGCAAGGACTGCGATTCCCCCACGCTGGCCGCATGAAACCACACCAACCGCCCGTCAGGACGCGCCACGCCGCCCTGCCCGAACCGCTCGGCCAGACGCGCCGCATCCTCCTTGCCCCGCGCCAGTCGCCGCCGCTGCACCGAACGGTATAAACCATCCGCCACACGGCTGAACGCCAGATAGGCACACAAGATCGGGGTCGGGTTTTGCATCTTGGCCTTTCGCTTTGCCATCGCCCCCCTTTATCCGGCGCAGCCATGGCTGGAAAGCCCCCTCATGCCAGCGGCATCCCCCCGCCTGCACTCCTCCTGCCCCAGTGGACAAGCCCCCGAACGCGGGCTAGACACAGGGGTTAAACAGGGGGCCAACCCGCCCCGCACATGACGAATATGAGGTAACCCAAGTGCTGACCGGATCGACCATTCTTCTTACCGGCGGGACCGGTTCATTTGGCAGCAAATTCGTGCCGATGACGCTGGAAAAATACAACCCACGCCGCATCATCATCTATTCGCGTGATGAAATGAAACAGTGGGAAATGGCCAAGATTTACGGCGATGACCCCCGCGTGCGGTTTTTCATCGGTGATGTGCGCGACCGCGAACGCCTGTATCGCGCGCTGGACGGGGTCGATTACGTGGTCCACGCCGCCGCCACAAAAATCGTGCCAACTGCCGAATATAACCCGTTTGAATGCGTCAAAACCAATATCAATGGCGCGATGAATGTGATTGATGCCTGCATCGACAAGGGCGTGAAACGCTGCGTGGCCCTGTCCACAGACAAGGCGTCGTCGCCCGTCAACCTATACGGCGCGACCAAACTGGCGTCTGACAAATTGTTCGTCTCGGGCAATTCCTATTCCGGTGCCGACAAATGCCGCTTTTCCGTGGTGCGCTATGGCAATGTCATGGGGTCGCGCGGCTCGGTCATCCCCTTCTTCATGTCACTGGATCAGGGGGCCGAGGTGCCAATCACCGATCCCCGCATGACCCGTTTCATGATCACACTGGAACAGGGCGTCGAACTGGTCTGGCACGCCTTTGACGATATGGTCGGCGGCGAAATCTATGTGCGCAAGATCCCCTCCATGGTGATCACCGATATCGCATCGGCCGTGCTGCCGGACCGTGCGCAAAAAACCATCGGCATCCGCCCGGGTGAAAAACTGCACGAACAGATGATCGGGGCCGAAGACGCCGATCACACCTATGAATACGCCGACCACTTCAAAATCATCCCCGCGATCCACAACTGGTCCAAGGACCCCGTGCGCATCAAGGACGGCAAGAAAGTCCCCGAAGGGTTCAATTACTCCTCTGACAATAATGCCGAATGGATGAACCCCGATGAACTCTCGGCCTGGATTCAGGCCAACGCGGACAAGATCGGTAAATTCTGATGATCCCCTATGGCCGTCAGGATATCAGCCAGGCCGATATCGACGCGGTTGTCGATGTGCTGAAATCCGATTTCCTGACGCAGGGACCACAGGTTTCGGCGTTTGAAACCGCGATCAAACAGGCCACCGGCGCGGGTCACGCGCTGGCGGTCAATTCCGCCACCTCGGCGCTGCACATCGCCTGCATGGCGCTGGATCTGGGGCCGGGCGATATATTGTGGACCGTGCCCAACACCTTTGTCGCCTCGGCCAATGTCGGGCTGTATTGCGGGGCCGATGTCGATTTCGTCGATATTGATCCGGCGACCTATTGCATGTGCCCCGTGGCACTGGCGGCGAAACTCGAAACCGCCGCCGCGCAGGGCAAACTGCCCAAGGTGCTGATCCCCGTGCATTTCGCGGGCCAATCCGCCGATATGGCCGCCATTTCCGCCCTTGCCCGCGCCCATGATATCCGCGTGATCGAGGATGCGTCCCACGCCATCGGCGCATCCTATCTGGGCGCGCCCGTCGGCAATTGCGCCCACTCCGACATCTGCGTTTTCTCTTTTCACCCCGTGAAAATCATCACCACAGCCGAGGGCGGCGTGGCCACCACCAACGACCCCGATCTGGCGTCGAAAATGGACCTCGCCCGCTCTCATGGTGTCACCCGCGATCCGGCCCTGATGCAAAACGACAGCACAGGCGGCTGGTATTACGAACAGATTTCACTGGGCTATAACTACCGTATGACCGAAATGCAGGCCGCCCTTGGCGCGTCCCAAATGCACCGGCTGGCAGAATTCGTGACCCGCCGTAACGCATTGGCCACGCGGTATAATTCCCTGCTCTCCGATCTGCCTGTGACCCTGCCACAGCAAAACCCCGATGCCTACTCGGCCTTTCACCTCTACCCTGTTCAGGTGCAGAACCGCGCCGCCGCATTCGCCCATCTGCGCGACAACGGCATCGGGGTGAACGTGCATTACATCCCCGTCCATACGCAACCGTATTGGCAGGCCCGCGGGTTCAAACAGGGCGATTTTCCCAACGCCGAAACCTATTATAACCACGCCATTTCGATACCGCTCTATGCGGGGCTGAGCGATCAGGACCAGGATCGCGTGGCGCAGGTGCTGGCCGATGCCACCGCGCTCTAAACCGACCCTTCTGGCATGGCTCGACGGCATGCCAGAGGTCGAAAACCTCTACCCCCTGCTGGACCTGCTGCACAGGCGCAAAAACATCCACGTCACCGCCCTGATCAGCCGCCGCACCATGGGGCATGAACCGCGCCTGCGCGAAGCATTCACCGCAGGGCTGAAACCGATCCCCGCCACCACATGGCGGATGAAACGCTTTACCAATCGCGATATGTCCCGCGCCGATGCAGTCATCGGCCTGTCCGACCCCGCGCATGACCGCTCGGCCAAGGTGCAACGCTCCGCCCGCCTTCTGGCCACCAACAAACCGGCCATTTTCCTGCAACACGGCGCATTGCAAATGGGCGTCAACCTGCCATGGCCAAACACCGGCCCGATGGATTACGCCGCGCAACGCCTGCTGCTTTGGGCACCGGGTCAGGGCGAAACCGAAACCCTATCAGCGCAAACCCTGTCACGCGCCAGCACCGTAGGATTCACCAAATCCCCGATCCTGCCACCACGCCATATCAAACCGGACCTTGCACAATGGGTCGCAAAACACCCCCGCCGCCTGCTGGTCTGCCACTCCTTCCGCTGGGGCGGCAATCGCTATGGCAGCGATGAAATACAAAACTTCTACAATATGTTGTCCGATTTTCTGGCCAACCACCCCGACACCGGCATCATCCTGCGCCCGCATCGCGGCAAGCTAAGGCGCGAACACGCCGCGCTGGATACCAAACTGGAAACACAACACCCCAACCTGATCATCAGCCGCGAGAAAACAGGACCATTAAAACGCGCATCCATCCTCGATACGCTGGCCCTGACAGACGCGATGATCACACCGGAATCCACCACCGTGCTCGATGCGATCTATGCCGGAAAACCCGTGGCCCTGACCGACGCAAGCCCGCGCCTGTTCCACAACCTGCCCCGCATCGACAGCACAGAAACACTCGCAAATTTCGCCAGAAATCCAGCCATCGCCACCCCCGCCTGCGCCGAAATCCGCGCCCGCTACGGCGAGGTGCAAACCAACCTGACAACCGCAGCAAGGGTGGTGGAAACCGCCCTCCTCACGCGCTGACCCGCAGCCTTTCATTGTTCCAAAAATACCTTTGGGGGGTCAGGGGGAAACGTGACCTCGCCCGCCCCCGTCACCAGCGATAAAATCTCGCCCGCCGCCGCCTCGGCCACGGCATCGGCGTCAAAATCACCCTGCGTTTGTGCCAAAGTCACATAATGGCGTTCAATCACGCCCTCATGGCTGCGCGCCAGCAATGCGCCAGCCGCAGCCTCTAACGCCTTGTGATCCCATGTCAAATCGCGCAGATCCGCATAATCAAACCCGTCAGAAAACTCCACCACCCCGGGAAACGCCCGATACCACGCCTTGCCAAACACCAGCGCGGGCTTGCCCATGCGGATCGCCTCCCAGCCCACGGTTCCGGTCACCGCCGCCACAAAAACCGCACGCGCCGTCAGCTCGTGGGTATTGGCCCAGCTTGGCAGGAATTCCACATTGTCCAAGCGCGCCAACCGATGAAAAAACATCGGCCCGCGCTGGTAATGCCCCTGTTTGGGGTTTTCCTTGACCAATATCCGCACCCCTTGGGGCAGGCACGCCGACAGATGCTCGATCGCCAGCGCCTGATCGCGGTATATCCCCCCCAGCGCCGAGGTCGTCATCTCAGGCTGCAATTGCAACGGAAAATACACAAACTCCCCGCTCAGGTCCAAGTCCGCATCCTCGAATCCAGCCAGATGATCGAAATAACCCAAGGCATCCGTATGGAAAAACTTCGCAAAAGGATCACGCCATTTCGGCAATACCCCATAGACCCGCCGCATATCGCGCAGCAACCGCGCCACGTAAAACGGGTTCAAGGCCCGCAACCGCCCATGCGCCAGCAAAAACGCCGCCAGTTGCACATGCGCCGCCAGCCCCGCACGCCCGCCTTCCTCGCGTTCCTGCTTGATGCCCTTCATGTAAAACAAATCCTCGGGTTTGCCCTTTTCAATGGCAAAAGGCGGCGCATCCGCGATGGGAAACGCGCCCAGATCATCCACATCATGCATGGAAAAAAACCGCGCCGGAAACAGCGACTGGGTCAGGATAATCACCTTTAATCCCAATGCCCTGGCCACATGTAACGCCACCGTGTCATAGGCCAGATGCGGCACGTTGAAAAACACACAATGCGTCACCCCCGCCGCCTGCATCCGCTCGGCCAGAACATCGGCCAGAATGTGATAATAATCCGCGTAATCCTGCAACCCGCGCAGGGCATGGGCGCGATATGCACCCATCGGGCTGCGCCGTTGCAGATGATCAATAAACGCCTCCATCCCTGCTTCGAAATCGGGGCATTCCATCACCGCCCGCGCCGCGCCGGAAAACCGCGCCGCCCCCAAATGCCCGCCATGCCCCGCACGCATATCCATCCGTGCCAGCGACGATCCCTTTATATCCGCTGTGACATCGCCCATATGCAGGGCCAGTTTCACCGCACCGCCCGACAGGGCAACCATACGGTGCAGTATGGCATCGGTATTCTTTGACGTTGAAACCGCAAATAGCCTGATCGTCATGCGCTGATCATATCCCATGACAACGGCTCGCCCCGCGTCAATGCCCGCGTCGCCCGCCGCCCCAGAACCGCATCATAATGCCGTGGCGCCAGCCCGAAACCGGGGCGCACAGATCGCACATTTTCCGCGCTCAGCACCTCTCCGGCAGCGACATCCGCCACCACATACAATGACCGGCGAAATTGCGCATTGGCCCCGCCGATGCCCGCCCGATCAAACCGCGCCGGACCCATGGCACCATGGGCCATCCGGCAATCTGCCACCATCTGCGTGAACTCGTCGGGTTCCATCGAAAACCCCGCATCGGGGCCACCATCGGCCCGCGCCAAAGTCAAATGTTTTTCAATAATACAGGCCCCCAGCGCGATGGATGCCACCGGCACCGCCGACCCCAATGAATGATCCGACAGGCCCACGGTCACGCCAAATGCCCCGGCCAATGCGCGGATCGTGCCCAGCCGCATCTCCTCGGCCCGCGCCGGATAGGCCGAAATGCAGTGCAAAATCGCGATGCATTCGGCCCCGCCCTCGCGCGCCGCACGCAGCGCCATTTCGATTTCGGCGTAATCCGCAATGCCCGTCGACATGATCAGCGGCTTGCCCGTGCTGGCCGCCTTGCGGATCAGCGGCGTATCGACCAATTCAAAGGATGCGATCTTATAGGCGGGCGCGTCCAACCCCTCTAGAAAATCCACGGCTGAGTGATCAAAGGGCGACGAAAACACGTGCAAACCATGCGCCCGCGCGCGCGCGAACAGCGCGTCATGCCAGTCCCAGGGCGTGCTCGCCTCTTGGTATAATTCATGCAACGACCGCCCGTCCCACGGCCCGCCCGTGATGCGAAATTCGGGGCGGTCCACATCCAGCGTGATCGTGTCCGCGGTATAGGTCTGCAATTTGACCGCATCCGCCCCGGTGGCCGCCGCCGCATCCACCAGCGCCAGCGCACGGTTCAGATCACCATTATGATTGCCCGACAATTCGGCAATAATATAAGGGCTTTGATCCGGCGCGATGGCCCGCCCTGCGATGTGAAATGAATTGGTCACGGCCCTGCACCCCTATCTGGTTTCAACCTGTTTCGCCCATGCTTAGACGGAAGGCAAGAACACCGACCCGTTCGCCCCCCTGCACCACAAACCCCAGCTTGCGGTGCAGCGCGATGGATGCGGCATTTTCCACCCGCACCTCGGCCCCGATGTCGTGAATTCCGCGCCCTTGCAGATGATCCAGAAACGCCGCCAGCATCCGCGTTCCCGCCCCCTTGGGCGCATCCGGCGCACCGATGTAAAACCCCCATTTCCACAGACCATCGCCATCGGGGCGGGCATTGACATGGCCCAGATCGCGCCCGCCCTCGCGGTAAATCATCCACAGCCCGTCGTCGCGCGTGACCACGCCGCGCACCCAATCCAGATGCTCGTCCCAGACCAGTTCGGATTGATCCAGCGATACGGCGCGAATATGGGGCTGGTTGCGCCAGTCGAACAATGTCTGCGCGTCCGTCTCTCGCACCGGGCGCAACCGCGCATCCATCGCATCCAGCACCCGATCCGCCCCGCCGCCATCGCATAGGGTGGCAGCGCGGGCGCTCATCGCAGCCCTATCCGCCATGGCGCGGCGGATCGCATCCGGCAGTTCGCTTTGCGCATTTTCCAGTGTCAACGCGACAACAGCGCCCGCATCAGCCAACCCTTGCAATGACGGGCGTTGATTATCCGCAACTGCCACCGCCACCGTGGGCAGGCCCAAACAGCAGCGCTCCCAGCCCGTCATGCCCGCCGCGCCGATGCACAGATCGGCCGCCACCATGCACGCCGCCATGTCGGGCGGTTCGGGGGTGTAGGTCCACATGGGGTTTTCGGCGCATAATGCCGCCACCGCATCCGCCGATTGATTGCCCCGCCCCATCACCACCTCGGCCTGCAAATCAGGAAAGTTTCGCAGCGCGTTCAATGCCATGGGGGCCAGTCCGGCGGCGTCCATCATGCCGGGCATCACAATCACTCGCTGCACCGCCCCGTCACGGCGCGCCAACGACGCGGGGCGGGATTCGGCAAATTCGGGGCGCAGCAATGCGTAATCCGGCCCCGTCATGGCACAGGTCACCGGATGGTGCCGCGCCGCATGATCCAGCCGCGTTTGATCCAGCAACAGGTCAGACCCCAGCGCCCGGTCATCCAGATCATCCAGCGCCAAAACCCTGATTTCAGGGCGAAATTTCCGCACCGCATCGACCCATCGCCCATCCAGCCCATAGTGATCCCAGATCAGCCAATCCGCACGGCAGCGCGCCGCCTCGGCCCCCGTGGCCGCCGCATCCGATTGCCAACCGGCGCGCAGCCAATGGGCGTGCGGCGGTGCCTGCTCATCTGGCGGCAGCTCTCCCTCCATCACGGGTGCCGTGTGAAACCCCGCCGCCCGTATCCGTGCGCCCATCCCGGCAGAGTATGCCGAGGTCACAAACGACACCTCCCAGCCGCGTTTTGCCGCAGCGCCCGCCAGCGTCAGGCAGCGCATCACATGGCCGCCGCCCATGCGCGCATCGCCGTCAACACGGATCAGCAGCCGCATCGCCTAGCCCCCCAAACCCAGCGCCGCAAACATCCGTTCGGCCAGATCCCAATCGGCGGGGGTGTCGATATCAATGCAGCGTTCCGGCGGCAAAACCACCCCCGCCGCACCATCCCAAACCCGCGCCGCAGGGTCGCGCCATTGCCCCGCCCGCGCCCAGTAAAACTGCCCCGCATCGAAAAACGCAGGTTCCAGATCCTGCGAGCGTTTCGGCATTTCATCAGGCGCAAAGGCCGCCACACGCCCCGCGCCCAACTGGCGATAGGCCCGCTGGATCGGCGTGCGATATTCCCCCAGTGACAGCGCCCAATCCGCCCCGTCCTGCAACCGCGCAAACCCCTGCGCCAGATCCGCCGCCGTGACGAAAAACGCGGTTGCATAGATGCAGCAGACCGGCGTGTCGTCGGGCAGGCCCAGCCGCGTTACCGCATCGCGGACCACCTCGGTTGTGCCGGTGTGATCGTCCGCCAGCCCGGCCTCGCGGGTGAATGGCACCTCGGCCCCCGTCGCCCGCGCGGCAGCGGCGATTTCGGCGTCATCCGTGCTGACCACGACCCGCGCAAACAACCCCGATTGCAACGCCGCGCCAATCGGCCAGCCAATCGCCGCACGTCCGGCAAAGGGCAGCACATTCTTGCGCGGGATACGTTTGCTGCCACCACGGGCGGGCAGGATTGCAATGGCGTCACTCAATGGAATTATCCTTGCTTGTCATATCATTGGCGGCGTCACCCAAACGGTCTGCCACCTTCCATCGGCGGTGCGACCACAGCCATTGCCCCATGTTTTCGCGCACGCGGGCTTCCAGTGAATCGTTCAACGCCTGCGTCATCTGCATGGCATCCGTATGGGGCACCGGCTCCTCGAACACCGCCTTGAAACTCATGCCATCGGGCTGGCGAATGGCATAACAGGGCACCACCACCGCGTCGTATTTCAGCGCCAGTTCAGCGGTCGACAGGGCTGTCGCGGCCTTCTCGCCAAAAAATGTCAGAACCGCGCCTGACCCCATATGCTGATCAATCAGAATGGCCAGCGTGCCGCCGCCCTTTAGATGGCGGATCATCTGGGTCATGCCGCGCCGCCCGCGTTCAAACAACGGCTGCCCGATGCGGCTGATCGTGGCCACGTAACGCGTATTGAAATAGCGGTTGTTCATGGGGCGATACAGGCCCCCCACGTCAAACCCGCGCGCGATCATGCCCGCACGGATCACATCGTAATTGCCAAAATGCCCCGAAACCAGGATCGCGGCACGCCCCGCCGCCCGCGCCTGTTCCAGCGCCTCCAGCCCCGGCCCCTCGAATGCGGTGGCGCGGGCCAGGGGCAAAAATCCCTCGGGGGAAAACAGTTCGGTCAGGGACCGGCCCAGATTGTCGGGCACCGCCACCACCAGCTCCTCTACCTCCGAGGGCAGCAAATCGGGGCAGACGCGGGCCAGATTGGCGCGGATGCGTTTACGAAATCCGGCCAACGGGGCCACCAGACGCGACACCACCCAACCGCCCAGCGGCACCCGCTTGCGATAGGGCAACAGGCGCAGCGCCCCCAAAACAAACGATATTCCCGCATTTCCCAGCCACTCAGCGGCGGAAAACCCCGCCACCTGATCTGCTGCTTTGACCTTGTTGTCGCGCGCGTCGCTCATCAAAATGATCCCAAAACGGCCCGTTGCCGCCCCCGTCTTATGGAACCAAACAGGGCGCGCCGCAACATGGCTTGCCATTGCGATATGGGGCGCTTGCCCCTAGATACCACCCCAACAGGTGCCGTTATGCGCCGTCGCAAAAGGCCAATCCGATGACTCCGCTGACCAGATGGATCAAGCGCAAGGAACGCGCGCTGCTGGGCAAATACAACGTCGCCCCCGACAGCCCCGAAAACCGCGCCCGCGCCGCTGTCTATGTGCGCTGGCTGGATCAGGAAATTCTGCGCGGCATCTGGACCAACGAATGCGAAATCGCCCCCGGAGTATGGCGGTCGAACCACCCCACGCCTGCACGGTTTGCGCGGCTGAAACAACGCGGCATTTTGAACATTCTGAACCTGCGCGGCGCGACCAAACACGCGCATTACCTGCTGGAATCCGAAATTTGCGCCGAAAACGGGCTGACCCTGACATCGGTGTCCCTATCCGCCCGCCGCGCCCCGCAAAAGATTGAATTGCAACGGCTTTTGCACCATTTTCACAGCCTGCCCCGCCCCTTTCTGATGCATTGCAAATCGGGGGCGGATCGTGCGGGGCTGGCCTCGGTTCTTTATATGCATGTGATTGATGGCCAGCCGCTGGAACAGGCCCGCAAGATGCTATCGCTGCGGTTCCTGCACATCCGCAAATCCGACACCGGCGTGCTGGACCTGTTTCTGGATCGCTATCAACAGGCCCATGAACAGCGCGGATTGACCTTTGATCAATGGCTGGACAGCGAATACGATGCCGATGCGCTTCAGGCCGAATTCGACGCCTGAATCCTGCTCCCCTGCACCCTGCTCACCCGCACCCTACTCATAGGGCGCAGGGTGCAACAGCGGCCAGGGCGATGTTTCCGATCCGGTTTCCACTGGCACCTCGATCAGCGCGGGTTTGCCCGTGGCCAGCGCCCGTTCAATCGCATCTTGCAGGGCCGCAGGCGAGTCCGCCAGTTCCGAATGCAGCCCGAATGACCGCGCCAGCGCGACAAAATCGGGGTTCTGCAATTCCGATCCGATCAATCGCCCGTCAAACACATTGGTCTGGTCGCGGCGCACATTGCCATAGGCGTTGTTGTTGAACACCACGGCCACCACGGCGATGTCATGCTGCGCCGCTGTGGCCAGTTCCTGCACCCCGAACATAAACCCGCCATCGCCCGAAACCGACACCACGGCGCGGTCGGGATTGGCGACCTTGACCCCCAGCGCGGTGTTATAGCCAAACCCCAGATTGTCCTGATAGCCGCATGAAATATAGCCCCGCGCGTGATAGGTCGGAAAACCGAACCGTCCGGTAAATCCCATCTGGCTGACTTCCTCGACCAGAAAACCATCGCGTGGCAGGGCGGCGCGGATTGCATCCAGATAGCCCATTTGCGGCTGTATTTCCGCAACCTTTTCCGCCGCACGGGTCTTGGCCGCCGCGATTTCAACAGCGTGATCCGCGCTGAAATCCCCCAGCGCCGCCAGCAATGCACCGGCCCCCTGCGCCGCGTCACAGACCAGACCCAGGTCGGGCTTCAGCCGCACCATTTCAGTGGGATCAATATCCAGCCGCAGCACCTTTAGCCCTGCGGGTTTCCACTGCCAGCGCATGAATTGCAGCTCTAACCGCGACCCGATCCCGATCAACAGATCACAGTCGCGCCACCAGTCGTATCCGGCGACAAGGTTCATCGCCAGCGGGTCATCATCCGCCACGATCCCCTTGCCCGAACGATGCGACACAACAGGCGCACCGATCTGGCGGGCCAACGCCAGCACCGCATTGCCCGCATCCGCCGCGCCACCGCCAACCATGATCATCGGGTGTTTCGCGGCGCGGATCATATCCGCCGCACGGGCCAGCGCGCCCGCGTCGCAGTCAGGCGCAGGGCGTGGCACCGCAGCCCCCGCCGCCGCTGGCGCGACCTGACCGAAGACATCCCAGGGCACCTCGACCGCGACGGGGCGCGGGCGGCCCTCCTGCATGCGGGCGAATGCTTCGGCCATCACCGCAGGCGCATCCGACGGGTGTTCGATCCGCTCGGCCCATTTGGTCAATCCCCGCAGGGTGGCCAATTGGTCGGGCAATTCATGCAACTGCCCGCGCCCCTGCCCGATCAGATGCGACATGATATTGCCCGTCAGGCACATCATCGGGGCATTGGCCCCGAACCCCGTGCAAATCGCCGCGCCTGCGTTCAACACGCCGGGGCCGGGCACCACGGTAAACACCCCCGCCCGACCAGTGGATTTGGCATAACCATAGGCCATATAACCCGCGCCCTGTTCGTGGCGGGAATGCACCATTCTGATGCGGTCACTGGCGCGTGCCATGGCATCGGTCAATTCATATGTATGCGCACCGGGGATGCCAAACACCGTATCGACCCCCTGTTCGATCAGCGCATCCACCATATATTCCGCGGTTTTTTTCGCCCCGTTGCTGCCTGTTTGATCATTGTGCATGCGCTGTCCTCCCTTGGCGTCGAAAACTACTTAACATGTTTAATAGTTTTCGACCAGTGCCACGTCAGCCTAAAACGAAAAAGGCCGCCTCAACAGGCGGCCTTTTGTCAAATTTGCTGTGGCTGCGGATCATCCGCGCCCCTTGCCCCGACGCGGCACATCATTGCCACCACGCGATGCGGGCGATTTCGACTTTCCGGGCGGGGTGAACCGCTTGGAAGTATCCGCCGCTTTGGCCTTGGCCGCTGGAGACTTGGCACCAGCCTTGGGCGCGCCTTTGCCTGCGGGTTTGCCGCCCGGCTTGCCAAAGGGTTTGCCCGCAGGCTTGCCGCCGCCATCGCGTTTTTCATACTTGGGCTTGTCACTGCGCGGCTTGTCACTGCGCGGCTTGTCCGATTTTGCACCGTCGCCCTTGCCCCAAACGGGTTTGGCCCGTGCAGGGCGATCACCCGCAGCCGCCGCGGGTTTGGGCTTATACCCCGTATGCGCCCCGTCCGATTCCGATGCACGCTTGGGTTTGGGCGCAGGTGCCACCCGCTCGCCATCGCGGCGCGGGCGCGGGTCTGCACCATGATCAGGCGCAGCGTTTTCGCCGTGATGCGCCGGTTTCGGGCCACGCGGATGCGGGCGCGAATTGGGGCGTTCACCACGATCAGGGCGCGGGCCACGATCCGGCCGATCCCCGCGATCCCCGCGCGGACCACCCTTTGGCCCGCCACGCGGACCGCCCTTGGGGCCACCACGCGGGCCACCGCGTGACGGCACGAAATCAGGCTCGCCTTCGACCAGACGGGCCGACACGTCCTTTTCCATTTCGCCATTCGGGCCAAGCGCCTTCATGAATCCCTCGACTGCGCCCTCGGCCAGTTCGACAAATGATTCACCCTGCTGGATGCGGATCGCACCAATCGAATCCTTGTCCACGCCGCCCGTGCGACAGACCAGCGGCAACAACCAACGCGGCTCTGCGCGGTCATCATGGCCAACCGACAGCGCGATCCAGCGCGACGGGCCAAAGGGTGCGCGGTCGCGTGCCTCGCGGCGTTCGGGGCGGGCGTCGGGTGCGGTCAATTCCTCGGGGGCGGACTGGCGCGACTGATACAGCCGCAAATAGGCCGCCGCGACCACTTCGGGCGAATGCAATTCCAGCAATTTGCCCGCGAAAACAGACATATCCGGCGTGATTTCCTCGCTCCAGACCGGATCGGCCAACAGGCGTTCCTCGTCCTTGGCATGGATATCATCAGCCGAAGGCGGCACGCCCCATTCCGCCTGCACCTTGGCAAATTTCAACAGGCGCTCGGCCTTTTTCACCATTTTCGGCGGCACGATCAGGGCTGAAATCCCCTTGCGTCCGGCGCGGCCCGTGCGCCCCGAGCGGTGCAACAACCCTTCCTCGTTCGATGGCAGTTCGGCGTGAATCACCAGTTCCAGACCGGGCAAATCAATGCCCCGCGCCGCAACATCGGTGGCCACACAAACCCGCGCCCGCCCGTCCCGCATCGCCTGAAGCGCATGGCTGCGCTCGGCCTGCGACAGTTCACCCGACAGGGCCACAACCGAAAATCCGCGATTGGAAAACCGCGCCATCAGCCGGTTCACCGCCGCGCGGGTATTGGCAAAAACAATGGCGTTGGGCGCATCGTGATAGCGCAGCAAATTGATGATCGCATGTTCGCTGTCATGCTGGGCCACGCGCAGCGCCTGATAGGAAATATCGGCGTGCTGGCCCTTTTCCGAAATGGTCTGGATGCGCAGGGCATCGTTCTGGAATTGCTTGGCCAGCTTGGCGATCATCGGCGGCACGGTGGCCGAAAACAACAGGGTGCGGCGTTCGGCCGGGGCCTTGTCCAGCATGAATTCCAGATCCTCGCGGAACCCCAGATCCAGCATTTCATCGGCCTCGTCCAGCACCACGGCGCGCAGCGCGGTCATATCCAGCGACCCGCGCTTGATATGGTCCACCAAACGCCCCGGCGTGCCGACCACGATATGTGCCCCGCGATCCAGCGTGCGGCGTTCGTCGCGCATGTCCATCCCGCCCACACAGGACGCCACCCGCGCCCCCGCCTTGGCATATAGCCACTGCAATTCGCGCATCACCTGAAACGCCAGTTCCCGCGTGGGGGCCACGATCAGGGCCAGCGGCGCAGCGGCGCGCCCGAATGTGCCGTCTTCCTCCAGCAGGGTCGGCGCAATGGCCAGCCCGAAACCCACGGTTTTCCCCGATCCGGTCTGGGCAGATACCAACAGATCCCGCCCTTCGGTTTCTGATTCTGTCACGGCCTGCTGCACAGGCGTCAGGGTTTCATAGCCTTTTTCGGCAAGGGCATCGGCAAGGGTCTGGATCATCGGTTCACGGTCTTTCGGGTGGCGGCCGCGTGGCGGCAAGGTGGCGGCAGGGCGCAAATGGGCTGCTGGCAGGCAGCAAAGGACAGCCCCTAACGCGGAAAAGCCCCGCTGTATATGGGCAATCGTGGTGAATGCGCCAATTTTAGCCGGTTCAGCGCGCAGTTCCGCCGCGTTGCGTCAATGCCCCTGCCGCAGGGCGCGGGTGGCGGTTTCATCCACCACACCAGCAGCAAGAACAACCCCGAACATATCACGCGCCTGCTGGGTTGAATAGCGCCCCAAACGCACATCCTGCGCCACCAGCGCGGTGTCGCGGGTCAGCGGATCACCATATCCCCCGCCGCCGGGGGTGCCCACACGCACGCGATCGCCCGCCGTCAGGGCAATATCCTGCGCCTTGGACAGATGCTCGGGGGTAAATGTCTCTCCGCCCCGCGTCACCTGCACCACGTTCACCATGCCGTCACTGCCCCCCATGGCACCCTGCGGGCCGAACCGCCCGTGATCCATCACGAAACTGGCGCGGGCGTTGCCCTTTAGCAGTTCGACCTCGTAGTCCAATCCGAACCCGCCGCGCTGCGCCCCCGCCCCGCCCGACCCTTCGCGCAGGGCATAGCGGTGGTATAACACCGGAAACTGCTGTTCCATGATTTCCACCGGCGGAGCCTTGGATATGCCGATGGTGGAACAGCCGTTCGATATGCCGTCGCCCCCCGCATAACCGCCATATCCCCCGCCCGAGATCTGATACATCACAAAGGAACGCCCCTCCTCGGGGACCTCGCCGCCCAGCGCGAAATTGCCCGATGATCCCGCAGGCGATGCCGTGACCCGATCCGGCAAGGCCTCCACCAATGCGGCAAACACCGCCTCGGCAATGCGCTGACTGACCTCTGCGGCACAGCCCGACACAGGGCGCGGATATTGCGCATCCAGAAAGGTGCCACCGGGGCGGATGATGTCCAGCGGCTCGAACGCCCCCGCGCTGATCGGCACATCGGGGAAAATATGGCGCATCGCCAGATAGACAGATGATAACGTGGTCGCCAGAACCGAATTCATCGGCCCCATACAGGGGGGGGATGATCCGGCAAAATCAAATTGCAACCTGTCGCCCATGGCGGTGATCGCCAGCTTGATTTCCAGCGGTTCATTGACCACGCCGTCACTGTCGACATAGGCCGTGGCATGATAGGTGCCGCGCGGGATCGCACCAATATGGGCGCGCATCTGCTCGGCGGCGCGGCGGCGCAATTCGGCAATGGCCGCCTGCACGGTGTCATCGCCGTAACGGTCCAGCAACCGTTCCAGCCGCGATTGCCCCACATACAGGGCCGCCGCCTGCGCCTTTACGTCGCCAATGCGCTGCTCGGACACGCGGATATTGGAACAGATGATGGAGTATATCTCGGCGTCCATCACACCCTGTTTGAACAATCGCACCGGCGGCAGGCGCAACCCCTCTTGCTCGACCGCCGTGGCGCTGGCCGAAAACCCGCCCGGAACCGCGCCGCCAGTGTCGGGCCAATGGCCGGTGTTGGACAGCCAGCAGAAAATTTCGCCCCCCCGATAAACCGGCATGGCAAAACGCACATCCATCAGATGCGTGCCGCCCAGATAGGGGTCGTTCACGATGTAAATATCGCCCTCTTCGGGCGCGGCCACCGTCCCCGCCGCGATCATTTCGATCAAGGTGCGGGTGGAATATTGCATGGTCCCAACAAACACCGGCAACCCCTGCGATCCCTGCGCGATCAGGCTCCCATCCGCCGCCGAATAAATCCCGTCAGACCTATCGTTGGCCTCGGCGATCACGGGGCTGAACGCGGCGCGGGAAAATGACAGGTCCATTTCATCGCAGACCTGTTGCAGCCCGGATTGAATGACCGTCAGGGTGATGGGATCAATGGTCATAGACCGCACTCCGTTCCAAATGGCTGTGGGGGGCGAAAACCCGGGATGCCTCCGGCGGAGGTATTTAAAGAACAATGAAAGCGCTGGCTGCCACTCCCTTCATTGTTCTTCAAATACCTTGCGGGGGTGTGGGGGCGCAAAGCCCCCGCTGCGCGATAGGCAGTAAAAGGTGACGTTTTCATCCTATGGCCCCCAGCGTGACAATCAGGTTGCCATCTGCATCCTGAACCGCGTGGTCACCGGGTTCCAGCACCAGCGTGCAATCCATCTGTTCCACAATCGCGGGCCCCTGCAGGGTGGCCGTGGCGGGCAGGTGATCACGCCAGAAAACCGGCGTATCAACCCAACCATCGAACCACACCCTGCGGGTGCCGGTCCGGGCCTGATCCAGCCTATCCCTGCGCCCCGCGGCATCAATCAGGGCCGACAGGTCAATTTCGGGTCTGCGCCCGATGACTGAACAGTTGACGTTGACCAGGGCGGGGCGGATTTCGGGCAGTTGCACCTGGAACCGTTTGAAATAGGCCTGTTCGAACAGGGATTGCAGCGCCTCGCGGGATGGGATGCCATCGGGCAGCGGCACCCGCAGCAGGTGGGTTTGGCCGATGAATTGCATGTCCACCGAATGGGCCACGCGCAATTCGGCGATATCAACCCGTTCGCCCGCCACAGCGGCGCGGCCATCGCCCTCTTGTTGTGCGAAATGCCTGTGGACCTCGTCCATATCCACCTGATCCAGCGGGGTGTTGACCGTGTTGACATAGTCGTGGCGCAGGTCGGCCACGGCGCAGCCCAGCGCATTGGTGATGCCGGGGCGCGCAGGCACCAGCACCCGTGGCACGCCTAATTCGCGGGCAATCGCCACTGCATGCAGCGGCCCCGCCCCGCCGAAGGCGAACAGCGCGAAATCGCGCGGGTCCTCGCCCAAAGAGACCGACACCATCCGCACCGCATCGGCCATTTTTGCCGTGGCGATGCGCAGCACGGCGGCTGCGGCCTCATGGGCGCTTAACCCCAAGGGATCGCCCAGTTTTCGGGCAAATATCCCCTCGATCCGGTCCATCGACACCACATCCGATACCGCGTTCAACCTGTCGGGGTCCATCCGCCCCAACAACAGGTTGGCGTCTGATATTGTGGGGTCCACCCCGCCGCGCCCGTAACAGATCGGCCCCGGCGTTGATCCGGCGCTGTCCGGCCCCACCTGCAACAGGCCCGATGCCGCGATGCGTGCGATTGATCCGCCCCCAGCGCCCACTGTGCGCACATCGACCATGGGCACATGGATCGGCATGGCGTATTCGATTTCGATCTCGTGGCTCACCGCCGGATCGGCCCCTCTGATCATCGCCACATCGGTGGATGTGCCGCCCATGTCATAGGTCAACAAATCGGGAATGCCCGCCCGCCTGCCGGTATAGGCCGCCGCCATCACGCCCGACGCAGGGCCGGACATCACGGTTTTCGCCGCCTCGTCCGCCACATGCCGCGCCGAAACCATGCCGCCATTGCCGTTCATCACCAGCACGTCATGGGCATAGCCCCGCGTTGCCAACCTGTCGGCCAGCCGTTCGACATAGCGGCGCAACAGCGGTTGCACCGATGCGTTCACCGCCGCCGTCACCCCGCGTTCATATTCGCGGCTTTCCGATAATAACGCGTGCCCCATGGTGATATTGCCGTTGGGCCATTCCGCACGCGCGATTTCCCCGGCGCGCAATTCATGCGCCGGATTGGCATAGGCATGCAGGAAATGGATCACCAAGGCCTCGCAGCCCGCAGCCACCAGTGCCCGCAACGCGGCGCGCAACGCGCCCTCGTCCAGCGCCGTGTAAACCGTGCCATCCGCCAACATGCGTTCGGGCACCTCCAGCCGCAGATCACGCGGAATCAGCGGGGTGAACTGCCCCTTCATGCCATAGGCCTGTGGCCGGGTGCGCCGCCCCAGTTCCAGCACGTCACGAAACCCCTGCGTGGTCACCAGCCCCGTCTTGCACAATTGCCGTTCCAGCACCGCATTGGTGGTGGTCGTGGTGCCATGTACGATCAGGTCCAGCGCGGCGGCATCCACCCCCGCCGCATCCAGCGCGGCCAGCACCCCATCAGCCTGATTGTCCAGTGTTGTCGGCACCTTGGCCAGCCGCACACGGCGCGTGGCACTGTCGTAATGGATCAAATCGGTAAAGGTCCCGCCCACGTCGATCCCGGCAAATGCGCCTGTGATGTCGGTCATATTCTGTCTTGTCCCATCTGGTTTTCCGCACCGTTCCCTGCCGCCAGAATCGCCGCCCTGATCCGGTCCGGCGTGGCGGGCAAATCATGTATCCGCACGCCGCTGGCATCGGCAATCGCATTCAGAATCGCGGGCGCAGTGGGGATCAGGCAATGTTCGCCCAACCCCTTGGCCCCGAACGGCCCGTGGGCATCGCCCGATTCAATGATCAAGGTGGTCACAGGCGGCACATCCCCCGCCGTCGGCATCAAATAATCATGCAGGTTCTCTGTCCGACCGGGAATAAACTCCTCCATCAGGGCCAGCCCGATGCCCTGCGCAATGCCGCCTTCGACCTGCCCCTCGACCAGCAAGGGGTTGATCGCACGCCCCACATCATGCGCCGCAATGATGCGGATCAGGCGCAGGCTTCCCAGCTCCATATCGACCTCGACCTCGGCCATCTGCGCCGCGGTGCCAAACACCGCATAGGGGTCGCCCTGCCCGTTTTCATCTAATGGGCTGGTCGGCGGATCATAACTTTCCTGCGCCTCGATCACATAGCCATCACCCTGCAAATCCAACCGCTGCACCGCCGCGCCCTCGCGCAGCTCCAGCCCGCCGGGCACGGGCAGGATCTCTGCCCCGTCACCCATGTTAACCAACCTTAACAGCTGCGCCCGCAGCGCCCTGCCACAGGCCAGCGCCGCATTGCCCGTGATAAACGTCTGCCGCGAGGCCGAAGTCTTGCCCGCATCCGGCGTCACATCGGTATCCGCGCCGACAATGGTGACCGCCTGCACCGGAACGCCCAGCGCCTGCGCAAATATCTGCGTGATCACCGTGTTCGACCCCTGCCCGATGTCCACCGCGCCCTGATGCAGGTAAATCCGCCCGTCCGCACCAATCCCCGCCCGTATCGTCGACGGATTAGAGATCGAGGTATTGCCACAACCATACCAGCCACCAGCCACACCAACCCCACGTTTTTTCACAGTATTTTCGGCATTGAATGCCGCGCATTCGCCCAGCGCCCGTGCCCAGTCCGGCGCCAGCGCATCAAAACATTCCGCAATGCCCATGCCCGTGTCAAACACCTGCCCCGTCACCGTGGCATCACCGTTTTCCAAACAGTTCAAGCGGCGAAATTCCAGCCGGTCCATCCCCAACTGCCCCGCCAGAACATCAAACAACTGCTCCTGCGCCAGCGCCGATTGCGGCACGCCAAAGCCGCGAAATGCCCCCGCAGGCGCGGTATTCGTGTGTATCCCCGCCGATTTTGCCCGATAATTCGGGAACTTATAGGGGCCAGCCGCATGTATCGGCACCCGCGTCGCCACCGTCGGCCCCCAGCTGGAATAGGCGCCCGTGTTGAACACCCCGTCAAAATCCGCCGATACCAGCCGCCCCTCGGCGTCCGCGCCGATCTCCATATGTATTTTTGACGGGTGGCGCTTGGTCGAACTCATTATGGATTCCGCGCGGCTATAGGCGATGCGCACCGGCACCCCCAATGTCCAGGCGGCCAATGCCACAAAGGGTTGCGCGCTCAGGTCCAGTTTCGATCCGAATCCGCCGCCCGTGGCCGTGGGGATAATGCGCACGGCGTCCATCTCTACGCCCAAAATCCCCGCGATCCCCTCGCGGTTCATAAACGGCGCCTGGGTGCAACAGGTGACCTCGATCCGGTCCCCCACGCGGCGTGCGCTGGCGGCCTCTGGCTCGATGTAACCATGTTCGATAAATCCGGTGGAAAAATCCCCCGAAACCCGCGCCGCTGCCGCGCCCAGACCCGCCACCGCATCGCCCCGCGCCACATAGCCCCGCGTCATCACATTGCCCGCGCGATCCGCGTGCAATAATGCGCCAGTGGCCGCCGCATCGGGCGTCAGGCTGGCGGGCAACTCCTGCCAAGCCACTGGAAATTCTGCCATTTTCTCCACGGATTCGGCGCGACCCACCACACAGGCCACTGCCTCGCCCTTGAACCGCGCCTGTTTTTCCGCCATCACCGGCTGGTCGACAAACCCCGGAATGACGCCAAACAGGTTGACGCCGGGAATATCCGCCGCCGTGAAAACCGCCGCCAATCCGTTGGCCGCCGCAAACCTCTCCAGATCGCCAAATTCGAACGACGCGCAGTGAAACGGCGACCGGATCACCCGCGCCACCAGCGCCCCATCGGGCGCGGCGTCATCGCCGAAAACCTCGCTCCCGTCCAGTTTGGGCCAGCCGTCCAGCCGTGCAATCGCCTGCCCCACTTGGCCATCGGTTTTCGCGGCAACTTCAGCGCCGCCCGCGTCCATCACGGCGGCCAAAATCTTGCGATATCCGGTGCAGCGGCACAAAACCCCGCCCAGCGCATCGGCCACTTCGCCCTCATTTCCTGCCGCACCACGGCGCAGCAATGCCACCGCCGAAACCATCATGCCGGGCGTGCAAATTCCGCATTGCGCGGCTTGGTGGCGGTGAAAACTCGCCGCCAGATCCTGCGCCAGTGGTTCGCGCGCCATCAATCCGGCCTGCGTTTCCACCACCGATCCCGCCGCCTGTCCGGCGGGTGTGATGCAGGCGCAAACCAGCGCACCGTCGATCAAAACCGTGCAGGCCCCGCAATCGCCCGCGTTGCAACCGACCTTTACATCCTTCGCGCCGCAGACCTCGCGCAGCACCTCAGACAGGCGCGTGGTGGGGGCGGCAGGCACCGTGATTTCGGCCCCGTTCAGGGTCATCGACAAATGCGGATTGGGCGTATCAAGCGACATTTCGCGGCTCCTTCATCTGGCTGGCCTGCGCGATCACCCGCGCCAACAATGTGCGCACCGCATCCCTGCGATAGGCGGCACTGGCGCGCACATCGTCAATCGGATCGACCTGCGGCAACACCGCCGCGCCAATAATTTCCTCTGCCCTGTCAATAGGTTGACCCAACAGCGCCGCCTCCAATTCGGGCAATCGCACCGCCCTGGGCGACGCCGCCCCGACCGACAATGCCACCTGTGCCATGCGCCCCTGATCCAGCACCAGACGCGCCGCCACCATAGCGATCGAAATCACCAGATACCGCCGCGCGCCCAGTTTGATAAACGCGCCCTGCCCGTTTTGGTCCGGCACCATCAGCGCCGTCATAATCTCGCCTTCGCGCAGCGCCGTACGCCGTGGCCCAAGGATGAATTCGCCCAGCGGCAAATGCCGCACCCCGCTCTGGCTTGCCAGCTCCACAATCGCGTCCAGCGTCAACAGCGGCGGCACCCCGTCGGCGGCGGGCGAGGCATTGCAGATATTGCCCGCCACCGTGCCCGCGTTCTGTATCTGCACCGATCCGACCTCGCGCGCGGCCTGTTTCAACCCGTCAAACGCAGGCGGCAGCTCCGCCGCGACCACATCAGCCCAGCGCGTCGCCGCGCCGATCCGCCAGCCGTCATCCAACCGCGTGATCCCGCGCAGCCCCGCAATTGCGCTCACATCCAGCAATTCTGCGGGCGCGGCCCCGTCGCGCAGCGCCGGATACAGGTCCGTACCCCCCGCCACAACCGCCGGCCCGCTGCCCGCAGCATTAACCAGGATGTCCAAGGCATCCTTCAACGATTCGGGGCGGTGCAGTGTCATGGCTTGATCCCCCTCGGGCTTGGCTTTTCATTTGCATACAAATGATATTTTCCCCAGCCTAGAGTCGCCCCAATCCCCCTGTCAATCGCCAAGACCATGCCGCTTTGCAGCAATCATAAATTTCCACGCAAACCGCCTGATTTGGTTGCACCCCCCGCGCCCCTCGCGCGGGCGCACCGCGCACGCAGCCTTATACCACAGGGGTTTATGCTGCTTTGCCGCATTTCTGACCATTGCCCCGCCGCGCCATAAATTTCATCACCACCCCACACAGAATTTGTTGACACACAAACGATTCCCGTGCCTGCATAAGCACAACAAACCCGCAAACCAGAGGCCCCGATTGACCACCCCAATCCGCCCCCGCGCCGACAGGCCAGAAAAGATCCGCTGCGATGCATGCCCCGTGATGTGCTTCATCGCCGATGGCCGCGCCGGGGCTTGTGACCGCTATGCAAATCAGGGTGGCGACCTGATCCGCCTCGATCCGTTAACCATCCTTGAAAACAAACCACAGGCCGATCTGGTCCCCTTCCTCGACCGCGAGTGGGAGGGCGAATTGCTCACCGGCGACGATATGTTCGTCACCGCCATCGGGTCTGGCACCACCTATCCCGATTACAAACCCGCGCCCTTTATCGTCGCCTCTACGGTTCAGGGCGCCGATATGATCACCGTCGTGACCGAAGGCATTTTCTCCTATTGCGGCGCAAAGGTTAAAATCGACACCGACCGCCATATCGGCGATGAATGCGCCACCGTTCGCGTCAATGACGAGGCAATCGGCCATGTCACAACCTCCGAATATGGCTCGCAAATGTTGTCCCTTGGCGGGGTTCACCACCTGACCGGCGGCAGCAAGAAAGAAGGCCGCGAAACCTGCGCCGCCCTGCTGGCGCTGTGCAATGGCGAACAGGTGGCGTTAACCATTGATAACGGTGCCGAACTGGAAATCACCGCCGGTGCCGCCCCCATCATTAACGGCACCGCCGAACAACGTATGCGCGTTGGTTGCGGTTCTGCCACCGTCGGCATGTTCGCCGCCCAGTGGCACGGTTTGGTGGACGAGGTTGTGGTGGTCGATGATCACATCACCGGCGTCATGTCCGAACATCAGGCGGGCAAGGTGATCGGCTGGGAACCCACGGGTATCCGCATCAAGGGCCGCCGCTCCACCCCCGGTCGTTACTTTCAGGTTGCCCAACCCGGCACCGGCTGGGGCGGCACCGATCTGACCGATCCGTTAACCATTCTTGACACGTGGAAACCCGCGCAGGCCCGTGCGGGCATGTCGCTGCTCATGGTGTCCACCACCGGTGAACACGCGGCATATTATGAACTGGATCAAGACCTTACCCCGGTCCAACGCGACATGCCCTCCCGTCTAATGCCCTCTGTGCGCCGGATCGAGGAAAACTGTGAACCTGCCCTCGCCTCGGTCTTATTCATGGCTGGTGCTGGTGGCTCGCTACGCTCTGGTGTGACCGAAAATCCGGTCGGGCTGACCCGTTCGGTGCAGTCCGCGCTGACCCGCGTCACCGTCGGCGGTGCCCCCGTGATGATGTGGCCGGGTGGCGGTATCACCTTTATGGCCGATGTTACGCAAATGCCGAAAAATGCCTTTGGCTATGTGCCCACCCCCGCGCTGGTTGCCCCCATCGAATTTACAATGCTTAACAGCGATTATCAGGCATTGGGTGGCCATATGGATCACGTCGTGCCGCTCGCCGATGCGCTTGCGGGGCTGACCGGAAAACAAAATGACCACCGCCTTGCTGGACGCCGCTCCGAGGCATCAAAAACCCCGTGGCCACTGCAATCAAGGCCGCTGAAATGACCCTTCAGGATGCCCCCCGCGCCTATGCCCTGCCCGATGGCCGGATGCGCCTGACCCACGGCCCGATCGACCTTGTGATCACAGCAATAGGTGACGCTGGTGCCGTAGGGGCCACCATGGCCCGCGCCCGCGCCGCATTCCACCCGATTTTGCACGAACTCGCTGCCGAATTGCCCCGCCTGCGCCTCAGCCAAGGTGCTGACCCAGCAGGGAAAACCGCGAAATCCATGTGCGATGCCACGCGCCCCTTTCAGCCGCGTTTTATCACCCCTATGGCCGCTGTCGCCGGTGCCGTGGCCGATTATATCCTGTGCGCCATGCTGGCCAAAAACCACGGGCTGTCCCGCGCCATTGTCAACAATGGTGGCGACATCGCGCTCTGGCAATCCTCCGGCGAAATGACCCTTGCCATCTGTGAAAATCCGATCATGCAATCCGCTGGCGCCACGGCAAAAATCGCCGCCGGTTCCGGTATTCACGGCGTTGCCACATCCGGCTGGCGCGGGCGCTCTTACTCGCTTGGCATCGCCGATGCGGTCACCGTTCTGGCCAAAAACGCGGCCACAGCCGACGCCGCCGCCACCTTGATCGCCAATGCTGTTAACCTTCCTTACCATCCGGCAATCACCCGCCAGCCCGCATGTGACCTCTCCCCCGACAGCGACCTTGGCGCGCGTCCCGTCACCACAAATGTCGGCGCGATCAACGCCGCCGACACGGCAACAGCCCTTGCTGCAGGGCGCGCTCTCGCGCAAAACTACGTCAAACGCGGCCTTGTCATCGGGGTCTGCCTTGCCCTGAACGGCCAGCGCGAAATCGCCGGATCGGCCATCGAATCAAAGGAACCCGCACATGCCTGAACCCGAAATCCGCAAATCCGCCGTGATTGTCGAAACCATTTACCACGAAGGCGGTCCCGTCGGTGCCGCCCCCCAACGCAAAGCCGCCTGCCTGACAGTGATCAAAAACCCTTTCGCGGGCAAATATCACGAGGATATCCAAGGCTTTATGAAAGACCTCGAACCGCTGGGCAAAGACATGGCGCAGCAAATCATCGACGCGCTTGGCGGAGACGCATCAGTGGTCAAAGGTTACGGAAAAGGCGCTATCGTCGGCGCGAATGGCGAAATCGAACATGGCGCGCTGTGGCATGTGCCCGGTGGCTACGCGATGCGTGATAAAATCGCGCAATCCATGGCCATCGTCCCTTCGACCAAGAAACTCGGCGCGCCCGGCGCCCGCCTTGACGTGCCCGTGACCCACACCAACGCCTCCTACGTGCGTTCACACTTTGACGCGATGGAGGTGGGCCTGTCGGACGCCCCCAAAGCTGATGAAATCCTGCTTGCGCTGGTCATGACCACCGGCCCCCGCATCCATGAACGCGTCGGCGGGCTCGCAGCAGAGGATGTCAAAGGCGAGGATGGTTTGCGTTGAAAATCCGCAAGATCACAACCCAGGTGGAACACACCAAAACCGAAATGGGCCGCCCCGTGGACACGTCCAAAGCCATCGCCATGGCGGTGATCGAAAACCCCTATGCTGGTGTCTATTCCGATGACCTTTCTGACCTGATCGACATCGGTGAAACTCTGGGTGATCTGCTGGGCCGCGCCGCATTGGACGCGCTGAATTGCGACGCGCAAGCCGTTCAATCCTATGGAAAATCCGCGCTGATCGGCGAAGACGGAGAGTTAGAGCACGCCGCGGCCATCCTACATCCCGCCCTTGGCGCCCCCCTGCGAACGGTGCTTGGCGGCGGCGCGGCTCTGGTCCCCTCGTCCAAGGCAATGGGCGCACCCGGCACCGTGATTGACGTGCCGCTGGGCCATATAAATGCCGCCTATGTGCGCAGTCATTTCGACGGGATGCGCGCCCAGATCAACGATGCCCCACGCGCTGGTGAAATCGTCGTCGCGGTGGCACTGTCGACCACTGGCCGCCCCAATCCCCGCGTCGGCGGGTTGACCCACCCTGACGCCATCGGCACCGATGGGCTACGCTGAATATGACAGAAAATTAACCCGAATATTAACCACTGTGACAGTAAATTAACCATCCTGCACCGCCCGATCCACGCCACAGAAAAAGGGAAATCCACTATGACCCAATTCATCAAAAATGCATGGTATGTGGCCGGTTTCACGCGGGAATTCGATGAACAATTGCGCCGATTTACCATTCTGGATGAACATATCGTTATGTTTCGCCGCTCCGATGGCCAGATTGCCGCGCTGGATGACCGCTGCCCGCACCGCCTGCTCCCCCTGTCCAAAGGCAAACGGATCGGCGACACCGTGCAGTGCGGCTATCACGGGTTAACCTTTGATTGTTCCGGTAAATGCACCCGCGTTCCGGGGCAGGACAACCTGCCCGCCTCGGCCTATGTCCACGCTTACCCCACCCACAGCCGCCACGGCATCACATGGATCTGGATGGGAGATGTGGAAAAGGCCGACCCCGATCAGATCTTTGACCTGCCCGAATTCACCCACCCCGATTGGGCCGTCCATCTGGGCGATGCGCTGCACCTGAAATCCAACTACCTTAACGTCGCCGAAAACCTCGTTGACCCCGCGCATGTGTCCTTTGTTCACCCGACGACTCTGGGCAGTTCCGCATCCGAAAACGTGCCTGTTCATGTGTCCACCGCGGGGGCTGTCATTACCGCTTGGCGATGGATAATGGACGCCGAACCCGTTGGTTTCTTTAAATCTTTTGGCGGCTTTACCGGCAATGTCGATCGCTGGCATTACTATCATCTGCACATGCCCTGCACCGCAGTGATTGATTTCGGATCTGCCCCTGTCGGCCAGCTGCAACCCGACGCATCCGAACAGGACCGCAACAGCGGCGTGCGCATTTTTGCCATCCATTTGATCACGCCCGTTACCGCGACCTATTCCATCGACCGCTGGCTGCACATCCGCAACACCGCCACCGATGACACAGCGGCCCCGGCCAAAATGGACGCCATGTTCGCCACCGCCTTCGCCGAGGACAAGGAAATCCTCGAAGCGGTGCAAGAAGAAGAGGCACGGCCGCAAAAACGCCGCCCCATCCGGATCGCCATCGACAAGGCCCCCCTTGTCTATCGCAAGCGGATCAACGACCTTCTGGAACTGGAACGCACCGAAGATCTGGCAAGTGACCCCTCGCCAGCCTTTGTTTACCATGATTAAAAAAGCGGACGGGACCACACCGGCCCCGCCCATAAAAAACCGCAAAAACAGCGGGATACCCAACCGGAGAGAGTTAACATGAAACTGCTACGCACCGCCATTGTCGCGGCAGCCACGGCCCTGACGGCCCTGCCCGCACTTGCCGACAGCATCAAGGTCGGCGAGATTAACCATTATAAACGCCTCGCGGCCTTTGCCGAGCCTTATAAAAAAGGCATCGAATTGGCGTTAACCGAGATTAACGGCGCTGGTGGCGTCATGGGCAAAGACCTCGAATTCATCTTTCGCGATGATCAGGGCGATCCCGCCGAAGCCGTCAAAATCGCCGAAGAATTGATGACCCGCGAAGGCACCGTGATGATCACCGGGTCGATCCTGTCACATGTCGGTCTCGCCCTGTCCTCCTTCGCCAATGAAAAGGGCTATGTCTATCTGGCCGCCGAACCGCTGGCCGATGCGCTGGTCTGGTCCTCTGGCAACCCGTCGACATACCGTTTACGCGCCTCCACTTGGGTTCAGGCCGCCATGCTGGCCGAAGAAGCCGCCAAAACCGACGCCATCAAATACGCAACCATCGCGCCAAACTATGCCTATGGCACCGATGCCGTCGCCGCGTTCAAGGCGAACCTGAAACGGCTCAAACCCGAGGTGGAATTCGTTGCAGAACAATGGCCTGCACTGTTCAAAATCGACGCCGGCGCCGAAGCGCAGGCGATCGAGCGCGCCAAACCTGACGCGATATACAACGTTACTTTTGGCACCGATCTGGCCAAGTTTGTGCGCGAGGGTGGCGATCGTGGCCTGTTCGATGGTCGCAAGGTTTACGGCCTGTTGACCGGCGAACCCGAATACCTTGATCCGCTGGGCGACGAGGCCCCCGAGGGCTGGTTCGTCACTGGCTACCCTTGGTATGACCTGCCCGATGGCCCCGGCAAAACCTTTGTCGATGCCTATCAAAAAGCCACAGGCGAGACCCCGAAAATCGGCTCCCTCGTCGGCTATATGACTGCCAAAACCATTGCCGCCGTGCTGGAAAAAGCGGGCGCAACCGATGCCGGCGCGATTAAGGCCGCGTTCGAGGATCTGACCCTTGAAAACACTCCCATCGGCACCCTGACTTATCGCGCCATCGACAACCAGTCGAACATGGGTGCCTATGTCGGCACCCTTGCCGTTAAGGATGGTAAAGGCGTGATGGTCGATTGGGAATATAAGGACCCAACCCCATACATGCCTTCGGATGCGGAAATCACGGCGATGCGCCCCGCAGAATGACCTCTCTGCCCTGCCCATCGCCGTATGGTCAGGGCATACTTAACCCATTGACATAAAACTACGAAAGCCCACCATGGCCTTTTTCCTCGCCCAGATCCTGACCGGGCTTGCCAATGCCGCTGCCCTGTTCCTTGTCGCATCCGGCTTGTCGTTGATTTTCGGCGTCACCCGCATTGTGAACTTCGCCCATGGGTCGTTTTACATGCTTGGTGCGTTCATCGGGGTAACCTTTATGAACATCCTCCCCGGCCATGTCGGGTTTTGGGGGGCCATTCTGTTAACAGGTCTGGCTGTAGGGCTGATCGGTGCCTTTGTCGAAATCGTGGTATTGCGGCCAATTTACCGCGCACCTGAGCTGTTTCAATTGGTCGCCACCTTCGGTGTAATCCTTGTAATTCAAGACCTTGCACTGATGATTTGGGGCGCCGAAGATCGCATGGGCCCCCGCGCCCCCGGTCTTCGCGGTGTCTGGCGTATTTTCGGCGAACCTGTGCCGAAATACGATATTATCCTGATCGCCATAACACCGTTTATCCTGTTTGCGCTGTGGTACCTGATCACCCGCACGCGCATGGGCACCTTGGTGCGCGCCGCAACACAAGACCGCGAAATGGTCGGCGCTCTGGGTGTTAACCAGGCATGGCTTTTCACGGGAGTCTTCGCACTTGGCTCAGCCTTGGCCGGGCTGGGCGGCGCATTGCAATTGCCAAAGGGCGGTGCAGATTTGTTGATGGATTTCAACATAATAGGCGCGGTATTCGTGGTTGTGGTGATTGGCGGCATGGGGTCACTGCCAGGTGCCTTTATCGCCGCTGTCCTCATCTCGGTTCTTAACGTGTTCGGCGTAACCTACCTGCCACAATCCACCCTTGTGTTAATGTTCGTGGTCATGGCCGTGGTGCTGATCTTGCGCCCCTATGGACTGTTAGGTCGCGAGGAAGTGGCAGGCGAACACGGTCAAGTCGGCGCACCCGAACGCCCGATCCGCCCTTACGGCGCAGGCGGTCGCATCGCCATCGCCGCGCTGTTAATCTTGCTTACCGCCCTGCCGCTTTTTGCCGACAGATTCATGCTGATACTGTTAATAGATGTGCTGGTTTTCGCGCTGTTTGCCGCCTCGCTGCATTTCATCCTCGGCACAGGGGGGCTGGTCAGCTTCGGTCACGCCGCATTCTTTGGAGGTGGGGCTTATGCCGCCGCGCTGCTTGTCTATCACGCGGGCACACCGATGGAACTGGCGCTTTTGGCCGCCCCATTTGCCGCTGGCCTGTTGGCGCTTGGCATCGGTTGGTTCTGCATTCGCCTGTCCGGCGTCTATTTCGCCATGCTCACACTGGCGTTTTCGCAACTGGTCTGGTCGCTTGCATTCCAATGGCGCAGTGTAACGCGCGGGGATGACGGATTGGTTAACATCTGGCCATCCGACTGGCTCAACAGCACGACACCCTATTATTATTTCACCCTCGCCCTTTGCGTCGGGGGCATCCTGTTTTTACGCCACATCATCCACGCGCCATTCGGCTATGCCCTACGCGCAGGTCGCGACAGCCCGCGCCAGGCCGAAGCAACAGGGATCAACGTCAAGCGCGTGCAATTCGTCGCCTTCGCATTGGCCGGGGCTATGGCAGGATTGGCTGGCGGCATTTTCGTTTTTTCCAAAGGGTCCGTATTTCCGACCGAGCTGGAAATCGCGGCCAGTTTCGACGCGCTGATCGTGGTCTTTCTTGGCGGGGTCAAAACCCTTGCTGGTGGGGTCGTGGGCGCAGCATTCTTAACCGGAGTCGAAGACTGGTTAACACGCCTTGAATACTGGCGGCTGATTTTGGGCCTGCTGATCATCGCCGTGGTCATCATCGCCCCCGAGGGAATCGTCGGATCTCTGCGCAGCCTTTGGGCCCGCATCCGCCACCAAGAGGAGGACGCCTGATGTCCGAAATCCTGCGCGTCGACAACCTGAAAAAATCCTATGATGGCTTCCTCGCTGTCAACGGTGTCTCCTTCTCCGTCCAACAGGGAGAGCTAAAAGCACTTATCGGCCCGAATGGCGCCGGAAAATCCACTTGTTTCAATATGTTGATGGGGCAATTGAAACCCACATCGGGTGAGGTCTTTCTGGATGGCGCGCGTATCACCGGCCTGACGCCCCGTCGCATCTGGCGGCGTGGCGTGGGGCGCACTTTCCAAATCACCGGCACCTATCAATCCATGACTGTGGTTGAAAATGTGCAAATGGCGTTAATCTCTCATCATCGCCGCACCTTTGCCATGGCACCCCGTGCCTGGAAACTTTACCGGGAAGAGGCCATGACCTTTCTCGAAACCGTCAACATGATCGATCAGGCCGACCGCCCCTGTTCTGTTCTGGCCTATGGCGATCTGAAAAAACTTGAACTCGCTATTGCTTTGGCCCACCGGCCCCGCCTGTTGTTGATGGACGAACCCACCGCAGGCATGGCCCCCGCTGCACGTATCGCACTCATGCAACTCACTGCGAACATTGTAAAAGATCAAGGCGTCAGCGTGCTCTTCACCGAACATGACATGGATGTCGTCTTTGCCCATGCCCACCATATCATGGTGCTGAACCGCGGCGAGCTGATTGCCGATGGCAATGCCGATCAGGTGCGCAATAATCCCCACGTCCAAGAGGTATATCTGGGCGGCGGCACCCTGTTCAAGGAGGCCTCAGATGCTTGAGCTACGCAATATCCACAGCTACTATGGCAAGGCACACATCCTTAACGATCTGTCCTTTGATATCACCAAAGGACAAGTGGTCGCCCTGCTGGGGCGCAATGGTGCCGGCAAATCCACCACCATGAAAACCATCATGCAGCTGGTGCGCCCGCGCAACGGCTCGGTGATGTTTCAAAACCGTGAAATGATCGGCCTGCCCGCGTTCAAGGTCGCCAAACTCGGCCTTGGTTACGTCCCCGAGGACCGCCGCGTTTTCACCGATCTCACAGTGCTGGAAAACCTCGAAGTCGGCCGCCAAGCCCCCCGCGACGGGGCCCCCACATGGACCATCGAACAGCTGTTTGATATCTTCCCCAACCTTGCTGAACGGCGCACAAATCGTGGTAAACAAATGTCGGGCGGCGAACAACAAATGTTAACAATCGCCCGCACGTTAATGGGCAACCCCTCGCTCCTATTGCTTGATGAACCATCCGAAGGCATCGCACCAGTGATCGTCGAACAGATGGCGCGCACCATTTTGCAGCTCAAAAACCAGGGGCTGACCGTGGTGATTTCCGAACAAAACCTGCATTTCGCCCGCGCCGTCGCCGACCGTGCCATTATCATCGAAAGCGGAGAAAAGAAATTCGACGGCAGTTTTGAAAGCCTTGAACAGCAGCCCGAAATCCGCGATGCCTATCTGGCCGTTTAACCCGCGCATCACGCGTGGCCAACACAGAAAGCCGCGCATTTGACCGAAACCGAATCAAAACCCGCAACCGCAGCCCAAACCTATGTGCTGGACGATCAGATCGGCTATCTTCTGCGCAAGGCATACCAGCGAAACTCGGTCATATTTTCCGAAATGGTGCCAGAACTCACGACCATGCAGTTTTCCGTTATGCGGCGATTGGCGACCGATGGGGCCATGTCACAAAACCTGTTGGGCCGCTCCGTGGCGATGGACGGGGCAACCACCAAAGGCGTGGTGGACCGGTTGATTGATCGCGGATTGCTGGCCACAGCGCCAGATAAAACCGACCGGCGCCGCCGCCTTATCTCCCTTACAAATCAAGGGCTTGACCTGATAAATCAGGCCGTCAATGCCGCCGAAAACGTCAGCATCGAAACCCTGTCCCCGCTCAATAAACGCGAACAGGAAACCCTGTTGCGCCTGTTGTCGCGCCTGACCTGAAACGGGCAAATCACTCTTTCAACAACGCCTCAGCCTGCGCCACGCTGATGTCGCCCCCCGCGACCAAAGCCGCGGCAACCCGCGCCACATCCGCCCCCGTCGCCCCTGCCAAAATCGCAATGTTGCGCGCGTGTAACCCCATATGGCCGCGCTGGATTCCCTCTGTGGCGAGGGCGCGCAGCGCCGCCATGTTCTGCGCCAATCCGACCGCGGCCGTGACCTCGGCCAATTCATTCGCCGTCGCCACCTGCATCAATCGCAACGCAGCCTGCGCCGCCGGGTGGGTTTTTGTTGCGCCGCCAACCAGCCCCAATGCCATCGGAAGTTCGATCGAGCCGACCAAAGTTTCCCCCGAAACCTCCCACCGCGTTAACGAAGAATAACGCCCGGAACGCGCCGCATATGCATGTGCGCCCGCCTCGATTGCGCGCCAATCGTTGCCAGTTGCCACCACCACGGGATCGATCCCGTTCATTATTCCCTTGTTGTGTGTGGCGGCGCGGTAGGGGTCGATGATCGCCAGCGCGCAGGCCTCGACGATGCCCTGCGCCACATCTGAACCGTCCAAATCGCCCGCGTCCAACGCGGCAAATGGCAGCTCGACGCGCGCCCGCACCAGCCGCAAATCCGCAAGGTTGGACAGGATGCGCAAACGCACTTTTGCCCCCGTCAGTTTTTCCACTTCGGGGGCCAGCAACTCGGCCATGGTGTTGACTGTATTGGCCCCCATCGCGTCGCGCACATCGACAATGATATGCGTCACAACCATCGCGCCAACGGGCGTGTTTTCGAACACATGCACCTCGATATCGACACAGCCGCCGCCCAGGTTGATCAGCACATGATCACGGGAATTTGCCAATGTTATCAATGTGTCACGCGATTGCAAAATGCGCTGCCTTGCGCCATACGGGTCGGCCACGCCCACCGCCTGTATCTGGGCGCGCATCAACGGGCGGTCGGCCTGTGCCTGAAACCCGCCAGCGCCCCGTGCGATCCGCGCCATATAGGATGCCGCCGCCACGACCGACGGTTCCTCGACCGCCATCGGCACCAGATAATCGCGCCCGTTGACCTGAAAATTGGTGGCGATTCCCAGTGGTAATTCGAATGTGCCAACCACGTTTTCGATCATGCCGTTGGCGCGTTCCATCGCCAAGGCGTCCCCCTGCAACAGCGCCGCATCCCCGGGCCCCAGATTGGCCGCCTTGCACACTGCCGCCAGCCGCTCTGCCGGTGTCATGTCGCGCATTCCGGCAATCCGCGCTGTTGTTTTACCCTTGGTCATCGCGCCCTCCCTGTCTGCGTTCCACGCAGAAAATCACGGGAGACATTGCAGGGCAAAGGGTTTCACACGTTAACCCTATATCGGAAAAGGCCGCCCCTCTTCATCCATATGAACGGTCGGTCCGGTATAGCGCGGAAGGCCCAGATAGATCCGCGGATAGGTTGCAACAATCAGCCCCTGATCACCGTTCACATCGCTGGTGCGCCGCCCGTCGTCCTTGAACCGCATGTAAATTTTTTCACGATGCGGGATGCGCCAGTCATGTATGTTAATGAACAATTTCGACATCAACCCCGGCCCTTTTACCGCGTCGAACATTTCCACGGTCCGCGCAAATGCATCCGGTTCATCAAAAGAGGCGCGATACATCACGTATTGCCGTGTTGCGATGTCATCAATCATGTTCTGCACCAATGGCAGCACCGGATGGCGGGTCAAAAATGCGTCGCGGATGTCGATCCGGTATCGGCGCAGGGTGGCAAAAAACCCACCCGGAATAGGTTTGCCCGATGCAGCAATACGCGCCAAACTGTTGCGCAGATCCTGTTGAATCGGCTCTGGCGCGTCGCCGTAAATATGGCGCACCAGACGCACAAACCCTGCGACCCAATATGAATTCGACCCGTCCTTTATCGTCGGGCTAACGTAGCCTGCGACGGCCAAACGGCAGGCCAATGAATAGTCATCCCCCTGAAAATCGTCGTTAGGCCAAAGGGTTGGCGCCAACCCATCCGGATCAACAGAGGTGACATACTCCGCCACCACTTCGGGGCACTGCTCCAAAACCAGCTCTGTGTAATCCATGTTGCTATCCCCCAAGTATCGCCAGTGCGCCCGCGCGGCAGGTGTCCCATTGCAATTTACGAATGAACACCTGTTCTTGAAATGCGGGCCAATACCCCATCAAATTCAGCGGATCACGGGCCATGATATTCACGCTATTTTTGGGTAACCCAACCGGCTTTCCGGCAGGTTCGATCGCCGGTTCGGTATTGGTGGCCGGTTCCGCGACAACTGCACCGCCGGTCGATCCGCTCAGGTGCGATGGCAGTTCATCCCCACCCGCCCGGTCTGGATGATTGAGGTTGAACGCGTGCCCCAATTCATGCGCCAAAACGGCATAGCTGTCGGCGATGGAATAGCCCGGCTCGGTTGCATCTGTAAAATCCTTATAGGCGAAACATGGGCCGGAGCCGACCGCAGGGACTGATCCATTATAACGCGATGGCAGGTCGGTCGACACATAATACAACAGACAAATATCTGCGCCTGTCCGTGCCTTGATCGGCCCCTGCAACAGCGGCGGCGCCATTTCCATAAATGCCATATCATTGGCCGAGGGGTCCATCATATCCCCCGTCAAATCACCATAGCCGTCACTTGGGTAAGGCGTGTCCAGATTGCTCACTCCCAGGTTTTCTGCCGCTTGAAACGGCTCATTGCCGGTATAGTCCAGCGCACCGATATCCACGACATTGATCTTGATACAGGCCTGCGCAAAGGTATGATTTAAAACGCTTTCCAATGCGCTGGCACTGTATTGGACCTCGCGGGTGTAGGGGGTGACGATGGACCCGACCACAGCATCGACCTCGATCAGCGGGTAACACACCACATGCACCCAGCCGATTTCGGCCCCGTCACAAGTGACCACGATGCTGGTTTCGCCCTCGGCCAGACCGCGCATTTGAAACGCCGCGTTGTTGGATGCCACACTGGTGGTCACCACTTCGACGATCGCGGGGCTGCCCGGTGCGAATTGGCAATTCACCAAACAGCCATTGCCTGATTGCCCCTCGAAAGCAATTTCCAATTCGGTGGTCCGCCCCAATGCGACCGAAACCCAGGCCGCCCCGTCTTGGGTCATCATATCGCCGGGGGCCGATTTTCCCTTGTCCGGCGGGATCCAGTATTCATCAGAGTCGCGATTTTCCACCAGATTGGTGCGCGCATCAAACCCCCAAACGCGGCTGGGATTGCGCGACCCGTCAAAGGTGCTGACCTCTGGACAACAGGTTGCCGTGCTTGACACATTGCCGCTGGGCGGGCTGCCCTGCGGATCACTGGACGGTGCGCCATCAGCCATGCGACTCTCCCTTTAACTCATTCCAAACAAACGAAAAAACATCTTGCCAAGCCGCAGGATCATCCGGCAGAACACCCGCGCAAACCAATGGATCCTCGTAGAACCGATAGCCCGCAAAGATGGTTAACAACCCCGCCGCAGGATGCAATTCATCCGGCATGTCGCAGGCGCGCGCATGGGCCATTGCCTTGCGCCAAAGCGGGCGTAAATCACCATGGGCAGGCCCCGGCAAATGGCGTTTGAACAAATCGCCAACCCCCTCATGATCCAGAAAAGGACCATCCGCCAGCAATGGATCGGCCAGCATTTCGGCCCTGGCCGCCGCGACGACAGGCAAATACGACCCCGCCCAGGCTTGGGAAAACGCGCCCCGCAACGGCTTGTGCCGCGCCTTTGCGTCATCCGCCAAAACCGCCATGACCGGCGCAAACAGACCCGTTTCAAAAAACCACGCGCCCAGATGAACCGACATATGCCCCAGATATGAAAACTCGTCCTTCAACCCGAATCCGAACCGCTGCCCCTGCGCCACCAAATGCCGGCCAATCCGATCCATGCGCGGGGCATCTGGCGCCCCGATCGGGTAGGCATCAAACAACCATTTGGCCAACGCGCCCCCCAGCGCAACATAGGCAAGCCCCTGAAACGCGGCCTCGTCCTCTGCGTCCAAATGCACGGGGCCACGCGCCTTCATCGCAGGCCCGTCCCCCCCCACATGATAATGCAGGAACCGCGCCGCGCCCTCCTCGACATACCAATCAATGGCCGCGCCAGATCGCGAAAAACACAACCTTTCCAAACGCTTAGGGCGCATAACGGCCTGATCCATCAGAACCGCAGCCACCATAGGATCCCAGTAACGTAGAAAATCCCGTGGCTCCTCCGCATCGCCCCGCGCAACCTTTAACAGCCCGCGCAAATGCGCACGAAGCTCACCCGCATCTGCCGCGCTGCGCAGAAAAATGCCCTGACGCGTCCCTGAAAATTGCGCGAAAAAATCCGCCAGAAACCTGTCACGCGCCACGCCCTCGCGGCCCAGATCAATCAACCACGGGCCCTGCACATCCTCTGCCCCGCCGGTGTCAAACAATGGCACCGCCCCCAGATCCTCGTCCAGACAATCCAGATCGTTGGTGCCCAAAACCGCGCCGCGCCGCGCCCCGTCCATCACCGCATACAGGTGTTGGCCTGCGGGCATGTCCACAAATTCCGGGATCAATGGGGTTGGGCATGGTTTGCGGTCCCAGACCGGCAGGTCCACCCCTTCTAACGGATCGAAATCCAATGCGATCCGGCGCAAGTCAGGCGCGTAATCCGCGCTATCGGGCGCCGCCTCGATCATCGTATTTCCTTGCAAATCCAACCCCTTAAATACTCTGATCAGGGGTAAAAAACAGCGCCCTGTCACCGCCTTCCAAAACTTAACGCCAGCCAAGCCCCACTGCAAGCCCGCGCATGAAAACGAAAAAACCCCGCGCCTCGCGGCACGGGGTTTGCAACATGAAAACGGGTCGGATCACTCCATGCCCAGTGCCGCTTTGTACATTTCCAGCACCGCTTCTTCTTCGGCCAGATCATCCTTGTCACGCTTGCGCAACGCGATCACTTTGCGCATCACTTTGGTGTCGTAACCGCGGCCTTTGGCCTCTGCCATCACCTCTTTTTGGCCTTCGGTGATGTCCTTCTTTTCGGCTTCCAAACGCTCATAGCGCTCGATGAACTGGCGCAGCTCTTCGCCCGCCACATTATAACTTTGTTCACTCATGTTAATGCCTCAGCGTTGGGTATTCCGGTTGGCCCTGACTACCGCGCCGCCCCCCGTGGGGCAAGGGATCGCGCGCCCGGTCAGCGCATTATCACAATGATAGATGCGCCGCCGCGCCGCGTTGCGCTTTTGCCGCCTTTTCGTTAGGTCGGCGTCAGCGCGACAATATGGGAAAACAAAAATGGAATGGTTCGTTTGGTGTGGGGCCGTCGTGTCCCTTGTCGGGTTGTTCGGTCTGGCCTGGTGTATTTACCGTGTGGCCGCAGCGCGCCGCAAAGGGTTAACAGACGATGAACTGCGCGAGGCCGTGCGCCGCGTCGTTCCCATCAACATGGGCGCGCTTGGCCTGTCGGTGATCGGGTTGATGATGGTCACAGTGGGCGTGTTTCTGGCCTGAGTCCGGAAAATTTCCCCCTCCGGCATCACATCCTGATCCGGGGGGAAACTTTCACAGATTCACCCCCCTGTTTCATACGAAACTCACGAAATGCGCTCTGTTTTCTACTATTTCCTACGACGATCTGCCGCGGCGCAGCAATTCCCCGATGTCCCTGCATGCTCAGCCCGGAATCTTGCGCCGCTTGCGCCCTACCTTGTTCAGCGCATCAAAATTTTCGTGGTTGCGCGCCAATGCAGCAAAGCCGGGGTCGGGTGAGTATAGCAGCTGATCTTCTTCTTGCAGCCGCTTAAGCCCTTGAAGAATATCAAAAACACCCAGCATATCGGCGGCCTTCATCGGCCCGCCACGCCAGCGCGGATAGTGGTAGGCCAGTATCATGACCGCATCAATATCTGACGGGCGCAATGCCACGTCTTCACGTAAAATACGCGCCCCCGCATTGGCCATCGCCGCGATGCATCGCAACAAAATATCTCCTGATTTCAAATGCTTATCACCAGAATTCAGGATATCACCCAGGGTTTCATCCGCTCCGGGCGCGCCGTTTCCAGCAGACCAATCATGAAATCCCGCTCCTGATTTCACACCCAATCGACCGGCCGCGACCATCTGTTCCAGCATCGAAATATGATTCACCGGAAACCCATTGATTTTGCTTAGTATTTTTGCCCGAGCAAGGCAGACGTCCAATCCGATCATATCCATTTGCTGCAATGGTCCCATAGCGTAGCCATAGGTTTTCAGTGCTTGATCCACGTCCCATGCCCTACTGCCGCGCCGCAGCATTCCCGCGCAGGCATCCCGCAACGCAGCGGTGACCCGTTCGCCAATACCCGATTGCCCACCGTCAACATGCACCGCGACCTTGTTCAGCCCGTGCAGAAATTCTACTGCATTTGCAACGGCTTGCGGGGCGGTTCTGTCATGCAAGATAACCTCTGCCAGCCGGTTCACGTGGGCGGGCATATGCATATGAAGCCCCAAAACACGTCCGGGATGATCCGTGTTATCCGCGATTGCAGCCAATGGCAGGATCAATGAATTGGTCGCCAGAACCGCCTCTGGCTTCGCAATTTTATCAATAGCAGCAAACACTTGCGCCTTTGTCTGGGCATTGTCGGCCACGGCTTCGATGATCAGATCGGCGTCTGACAGTGCCGTTAAATCGTCCGTGCAACGCAGGCGCGCCATACGATCGTCACGGTTGGCTTCGCTCAACCGTTTCGCCGAAATGGCCGTATCATATACGGTTTTGATCCGCGCATAGGCCGCATCCATCGCCTGCTGATTGCGTTCAAACAGCAGGACATTGCGCCCGCCGTCCAGACTGGCCAGTGCGATCATTGATGCTGCGGCACCGCCCCCGATCAAGCCTACTGTATTGATTTTGCTTGCTTTAATCTCGCCCAGCTCGGGCATATTCGCCGCTCTCCGTTCGGCAAAATAGGCGTGGCGCAATGCACGTGACTGCTCCGATCCTCTGCAATCTTCAAACGCGGCTGCCTCAAATTCCCGCCCCGCGGCAAAGGGCAAAAGCTGCGCCGCTTCAACGCAATCAACGATCCGCTCGGCAACATCCGCCAGCCCGTCACGCCCGATCCCCTTTCGCCGCTCGCGTATGTCCTTTTGAAACGCAATACCCTCGGCAAACCCGTCCACCCGTTGGGTTGTTGGCAACAAAACCTGCCCCACCATTGACCGGGCCAGTTCCGACGCGGCACCGACCTCGTCATCTTCGACTAAATGATTGAATATGCTTTTAAATCCATCGGCCTGCACAACAGTGCTGTGCCCCCCCAGCAAAAGATCCAGCGCGATTTTCGCCCCCACAAGGCGGGGCAACAACTGTGTTCCACCGGCCGATGGCGACAGGCCAAGCACAATATCGGGAAACCCGAAAACCGTGTGGCGCTGCGCAACCCTTGCGTGGCAGGCCAGTGCCAGTTCCATTCCGCCCCCCAAAACCATCCCGCGCAAGGCGGCGACCACCGGCTTTGGGTAGTCCCCGATAGTTCCACAAACATCTGACAACAATAGATTTTTAGGGTCGTCCAGCTCCCGGATGTCTAGGCCGATGGAAAACACCTGCCCCTTTGCGGCGATCACCACCGCATCCACCGCTGCGTCCTGCGCCAATTCTCTCAGCTTGGCACTTAGCGCCTGCAGCAATGGCCGTGACAACGCATTCATCGGCGGATTGGACAAACGCACAACCGCCACCCGTTCCAAGATTTCGCAAGGCACTGTCTGGGCCAATCGACCTCCTATCCGTGTCGGGAATGCCCGCCACCTATGAAACGATCATCAAACTAATGACCCATCTTGTAGGCGGGACAAGGTGGAACGCAAGCCCTAGGGTAATCCCATAACGATATCAGCCCCATGCAGACAGCAAGACGGGGCGCAAAACGCCCCGCTTACAAATCCGGTATTTTCAGGTTTTACACTGGCAGATTGTCGAACTGGTCTTCAACCGCATCGTCAACCAATGCGTATTCCAACTCTTTCAACCGCTGGGGCACCGGCTTTCCGGCTTCGCGAAACTTGTCGGCCGATTTATTCAGTTCTTTCAACACTGCATCGCGCGTCGAAGGTGTTGCATCCGCCACTTTCGGTTCCAGTTCCGCAATCAGTTCTATAAGGTTCGTGTCAGTCATGGCCTTATCCTCCTCCAAGGTATTTAGATTTTAGTCATGATTTACTGTGCAAGTCTTACAAAAGGGTGTGGCAGGCAGAACTTCCAGACGTTCTTGCGAAATATCGCCACCACATTCAGCACAAATACCGTATTCCCCCTCCCTCATCCGGCGCAAAGCAGCCTGAATACGCCTGATTTCGTCCTGCCCCGCAACGCCGAGTGATTCGAGGACCTCGTCACCTTCACGCTCGACAGCCGAGTCTTCCCAGTCTTTCGAGTGCGGCTCCCCCAAATCGGATTCGATCGCATGAAGCCGCCGATCCAGTTCAGAAAGCCGCTTCAACAACGCGGCACGATATGTTTTCAGATGTGGCATCGGGCAGTCCTTTCCTCTTGCGCCTATTGTCCCACGCTATGCCCATTCAAGCATTGACCCATATCAACCATATGACATCTTCGGGCTTGAAACATATGCGCAAAAATATATATGTAATTCCAGACCGGAGGAAACGCACATGAAACCAGACGTAAAAGCCTTTTTTGACGATGCCACGAACACCATTTCTTATGTCGTCAAAGACCCCAAGGGCAAAGCCTGCGCCATCATCGATTCCGTGTTGGATTTCGACTATTCCTCCGGGCGGACCGATACCAAATCTGCGGATGAGGTAATTGCCCATGTTCAGGCCCAAGGGCTTGATGTGCAATGGATTTTAGAAAGCCACGTCCATGCTGATCACCTATCTGCTGCCCCCTATATTCAGGAACGTGTCGGCGGGAAAATTGGCATTGGCGACCGCATCACTATTGTGCAGGATACTTTTGGAAAAGTGTTCAACGAAGGCACCGAATTTCAACGAGACGGTAGCCAGTTTGACAAGCTGTTCGTCGAGGGTGACAGTTTTCACATCGGCCAACTGCGTGGTGACGTGCTGCACACGCCGGGCCATACCCCGGCTTGCCTGACCTATGTGATTGGCGATGCTGCATTTGTTGGCGACACCTTGTTCATGCCCGATTTTGGCACAGCACGTTGTGATTTTCCGGGCGGATCTTCGGAGACATTGTTCACGTCGATCCAGAAAATCCTGTCGCTGCCAGATGCCACGCGCATTTTTGTCGGCCATGATTACAAGGCGCCTGGGCGCGATATATACGCCTGGGAAACCACTGTCGGCGCACAAAAAGAGCAAAACGTCCATGTTGGCGCAGGTAAATCCAAGGCCGATTTTGTGCAGATGCGCGATTCGCGCGACGCCACATTGGACATGCCCAAACTGATCATCCCATCGCTTCAGGTGAACATGCGTGCGGGCCAAATGCCCGCAGCGGATGAAAAAGGTGATGTTTTTCTAAAGGTTCCCGTGAACAAAATCTAACCTATGGGCCAAAACATCCCTTGCCACTCCGCCAAGCGAGAGTTTCGCGCAACCCTTTGACTTCACATCACAAATAAGCAGGTAAAATGGAACAAGACTGGATTTACGGGTTGCTTGGCGGGGTGATGATCGGCCTTGGCGGGGCCGTTTATTTGCTGGCCAACGGGCGGATCATGGGGGCCAGCGGCATTTTGGGCGGGCTGGTTGACGGGTCCGGCCGTGACACATGGAAGGAGCGCGCAGCCTTTCTGTTCGGAGTTTTCGTGCTCCCCATCCTTGTTTTTCCGTTTTTCAACGGCGTTGAAACCCATGTCAGCCAAAACTGGCTGGTCATCATTGCAGCGGGGTTGCTGGTCGGGGTTGGCACACGGTTTGCCAACGGTTGCACCTCTGGTCATGGGGTGTGTGGCATTTCGCGGCTGTCGCTGCGCGGCATTGTGGCCACTGTGTTCTACATCATGGCGGGGGGTGTCAGCGTCATCATCTTTCGGCACCTTCTGGGCTGGGTCTGATCATGCGTAGTATTTTTGCAGCAATCGCGGGCGGTTTGTTCGGCACCGGCCTGTTCATTTCGGGCATGACGGATACGTCTAAAGTTCAGGGATGGTTGGATATTTTCGGAAATTGGGACCCTACGCTGGCCTTTGTAATGGGGGGGGCAATTGTTCCGATGTTTTTCGCCTGGCGGCTGACAAATGGGCGAAAACCCATTGTCGGAGGAGCCTTTCCCACGCCACCTGAGCCTAAAATCGGTCGAAATCTGGTATTGGGGTCAGTGCTTTTCGGGTTTGGTTGGGGCTTGGCCGGGCTGTGCCCCGGACCAGCGATTGCATCGCTTAGCTATGGCGGAATAATGCATTGGGTCTTTGTCGTTGCGATGTTGGCAGGCATGTATATGGCGCCGAATTTACGCGGGCGAATGGACAGGGTGCTGGACAGAACCGTGGCAGCAGAATAATCCTGCGTTATGGATCCCAGAGAAATCACCCCCCGCTATACCGTTTCGCCACAGATCACGCCTGCAGATGTGGCAGCAATCAAGGCTGCCGGTTTCACCACCCTGATCTGCAACCGCCCCGACGAGGAAGTGCCACCACAATTGCAGTCGATGGCGGTTGCCGCCGCGGCACAAGAGGCCGGGCTAAACTTTGTCGTGTCGCCACTCACACATCAGACAATGACGTCGGACCGTATCGCGCAACAGCGCAGCCTCATCGCGAACAGCAAAGGGCCGGTGTTCGCCTATTGCGCATCCGGCACCCGTTGCACCGTGATCTGGGCCCTTGGCCAGGCAGGGAAAATGCCGATGGACGAGATTTTGACCACTGCGGCACGCGGCGGATATGATTTGGCAGCGCTTTCCCCCAGGATCGAGGAAATAGCAGCATCGGGTGGCATTCCGGAAACCTGATTCGCTGCGGTCCTGTCACCATCTGTTATCAATCCAGCCCTGACGACATATCAAGCGGGGGGAGTTCGCCCGCCATATCGTCGCCACCCAAGTCGCCCAAATCGGGCAGGTCGCCCATTGGTGCTGCTCCGAAGTCTCCCATCGGCATATCGCCCCCCATATCCAGATCGGACAGATCAGGCAGGTCATCGCCCCCGATATCCATATCCATCGGGGCCATATCCAGCTCAGGAAGCCCGGCAGGGTCGATCGCAGGCAGGTCCATTTCCATTGAACCGCCAAAATCTGGCTCCGCAATATCCGCACCGATGGCCATGCCGGATGGTTCATCGCTGTCCTGCTTGACCTGATCCTTGCGCGGGGGCAGCCCCAGACCTGTCAGGCATAATGCGCGATTTCCGTTCATCTGCCCCAATCGCGCCATGGCCACCTTGCGTTTGGGGGTGGCCTCTAGTTGGGTTTCGCGGATTGCATCGGGCGCAAGCGGCAACACATCGCCCGGCTTTAACCCCGATACAGCGGACAATGGCAGGCTGATCCGGCATAATATCGCATCCAGTCGCGCCCGTGCGCCCATGACGCGCCCTTCCAGACTGACCTGCCCGTCCCCATTCGCATCGGCATTTTCAACGCCAACAGACAGACGCGGCTTTTCCCGCACCGGCAGCGCCATCAAAATACGCCCCTTACGCGCACCGCGATCTACATCAACCGTCAGCTGAAACAGGTTATAATCGGGTTCATCCAGTGCCAGCCCCAGTGCACGGCTGTCTTCCATGCGTACGCCAAAGGCATAGCCGCCGCTCCAGAAATTATCATCTTCTTCGGCCAGATTGACCTCGAATCGCGCAAGGATTCCGTCGATCAGGGGAACCGAAATCGCACCATCTGTCTGGGTGATCTTGCGCGCATCTGCATCGCGCGGGAACACGCGGCCCATGGTCTGCGCCTCGATCAAAGCAGAAATCACCTGAATATCGACGCTAAAGGCACCGCGCAGACCATCTGGCCCGTCCAGCATGACAATCAGGTTTTTTTCTTCCATTTTTTCAAGTAGTTGTGCGTGACCAACAACCGATCGTTCCGTTTCGGTCACGGCCAGCACCAGATCCAGTTCTTCGTCGGCAGCCTTTTCGACAGCAAGCCGAAGCGCCTTGGATGGCGACATTGCACGCGCTTCGTGGACCTGACGGCCCACCGTCGCCTTACGGCGTAATACTGTATTTTGAAGAGTGTTACCCATGCCCTCCGCCACCGCTTTTGCGGACCAATTAGGACAATCTAGGCGCCATTTGGTTACCATAGCCTTTAGGTAAACCAGTTAATTACCCGCCAAATCGGTTTTTACCGGCAAACTGACCCGAAAAGAGGCACCGCCCTGCCCCGGCAAATAGGCAACCGTTCCGCCAAGCCGCGCCATTATCTCGCGGCAGATCGCCAGCCCCAAACCGGCCCCGCCCGCCTGACGGTCACTGACACGCGCAAATTTTTCAAATATCAGCCCCTGCGCATCCCGCGGAATACCCGACCCGTTATCGGTAAAATCCACCACCAGTTGCCCGTCGCGTTGCGCCACGGCGATGGTCAGTTGCGGGCGCGCTGCATCACAATATTTGCGCGCATTGGCAATCAGATTGATAAAGACCTGCGCCAGCCGGTCCTGATCGGTGTTCAACGTGACCAATTCCGCCATTTGTTGCCGGTTGATCCGCAATTCACCCGCATCCGCCCCGGCCGAGGCCGCAACCGCGTGATCAATCACATCGCCCAACACCCCATCACGCAGGTTCAGGCTGACCTGTCCGTTTTCCAGCACCGATAGGTCCAGCAAATCATCCAGCAGCCGTGTCAGGCGAATCGCTTCACCGTGAATGATGCCCGCGTATTTTTCCTGTTGCTCCGGGCCCAGACCATCTGCATCGCGCAAGATTTCGGAAAACGACCGGATCGAGGTCATAGGCGTGCGCAATTCATGGCTGATCTGGGACAGAAAGGCATCTTTTTGCACCGACAGTTGCGTCAGCTTTTCATTCACCGCGCGCAATTGGCGTGCTGTGCGGGTCAACTCGGCTGATTTTTCCTCGAGTTGACTGGAATATTCCATCATCTGGGCGGTTTCATCGGCCACGGCCAGCAGGTCTTCGACTGACACGGTGGCGCGGCCCATGATCTGGCTGACCATGGCATGCGCCGTGGCCGCCCCGACCGAACCGGACAGTTCGCGCTCTAGTCGTTGCAGGAATTCGGCATTGGGTTCAGGTAGATAACCGGCCAACCCCTGCCGCGTTGCTTCGGATTGAAACAGGCGTTGCGCTTGGGCCGCGCCTAAAATCCGCTGCGCCATGACCATCAGATCCTCAGTCTGGGCCGCGCCACCGGACCAGCCCTGCGGATTGCCCGAATATTGAAATACATTGACGAATTGCGCGCCCTGCAAGCGCTCTACCGGCTGAGGAAAGGTCAACAAAGAGGTCGCGATAAACGCGCCCGTATTCGCCAGCATCGACCACATTACCGCATGCACCAGCGGGTCCAGCCCGCCAATGCCAAACAGCGCCTGCGGGCGCAACCAGCCAATGCCCCACGGTCCGTTGGCCAGGGTTTGGGGCGTCAAAACCGTGCCAAGGCTGGGCAACAGCAGGCAGTATACCCAGATCACGAATCCTGCGGCCAGCCCGGCCAAGGCCCCGCTACGGGTTGCCCCGCGCCACAGAATGCCCCCCATCAAGGCGGGCAAAAACTGCGCCACACCCGCAAATGAAATCAACCCGATCGAGGCAAGCGCCACACCGCCGCCGGAAAACCGGTAATACAACAGGCCAAGCGCCAGAACCCCCGCAATCGACAGCCGCCGCGACATCAGAACCACCTGCCGCAAATCGCCCGACACCATCGCCCCCTCGCCCGACATGCGCAGCCAAAGGGGCACCACCACATGGTTCGACACCATGGTCGACAGGGCAATTGCCGCCACGATCACCATCGAGGTGGCCGATGAAAACCCGCCAAGGAAGGACAGCATAGCCAGCCCCTCGCGGCCTTCGGACAGGGGCAGGGTCAGCACGAACAGGTCGGGGTTTGATCCGGCGGGCATACGTTCCAGCCCGATGGCGGCGATGGGCACCACGAACAGGCTCATCGCCATGACATAGCCGGGAAAGGCCCATGAGGCGAAACGCAGGTGGGTTTCATCCTCGTTTTCGACCACCAGCACCTGAAACATGCGCGGCAGGGTTAAAAACGCGGCAGCGGACAGAAATGTGATGCCCGCCCAACGGCCACCGTTCATTTGCCATTGCCCGATGTCCGAGGCATCAATCCGGTCCAGCGTTTCGCCGATGCCGCCGCCGATGCCCCAAACCACGAACACCCCCACAGCCATCAGCGCGAACAGTTTGACCACGGCCTCGACTGCGATGGCCATGACCACGCCGTGGTGGCGGTTGTTCACATCCAGATTTCGGGTGCCAAACAGAATGGTGAAAAACGTCAGGCCAATGGCCACATAGAACGCGGTTGAATTGCTGTCGGTAAAGGGCGGTGCGTTTGGATCATGCGCGGCAAAGCTGGCAAACGACAGGGTAACTGATTGCAATTGCAGCGCAATATAAGGCGTGGTGCCGACCACCGCGATAAAGGTCACAAAGACCGCCAACAGGTTGGATTTGCCAAACCGCGATGAAATGAGATCGGCAATCGACGTGATGCGCTGCGTGCGCCCGATCCGCACCAGTTTGCGCAGGGTCCACCACCAGCCGATCATCACCAGCGACGGCCCCAGATAGATGGTCAGATATTCCAACCCCGACCGCGCAGCATAGCCAACCGCGCCATAGAACGTCCATGCGGTGCAATATATCGACAGCGACAGCGTATAAACCAAGGGCGAGCGCAGCCAGGCCACCCGCCCGCGCAGCGCGGACCGTTCAGCCAGAAAGGCCACACAAAACAGCATCACCACATAGGTAATGCACACCAGCACCAGCCCGTTCAGGGTTGCCATATATCGCGCTCCGCCTCGTTGCTGCCTGATGACGGGGGGTCGTTTTCGCTGCGCCCCTTCAGGCGGCTGGTCAGGGTCGCGGCCAGCAAAACCAACCCCGCCCAAACCCCGAAAATATACAGGATCGCGCGCGACGTGGGGATCGACCCGTCCTGCCACAACAGCGGCACCGCCCACAATAATGCCCCCAACACAGGCAACAGGCGCAATGCATCCAGCAACCGCCGCTGGCGATAGCTGCGCCGCTCCAGAAACAGCGGTGTGCGCTTTTTCACCAATGGTTCAGGCAAGGCAGGCCTTTCTTGCGACGTATCTGGCAGGGGCGCGCTCACGGCACCAGTTGGCTCACGGCCTCCAGCACCTCGGCGTTGGAGAAAGGTTTGGTCATGAACCGGCTGGCACCAAGGCGCTGCGCCAATTCGCGATCTTTGGATTGACCACGCGCTGTCAACATAAGCACCGGCAGGTCCGCCGTGGCAGCGTCATCGCGCAATTCTGTCAGGATGTCATAGCCGGACCGCCCCGGCAGCATCACATCCAGAATCAGCAAATCCGGCGCTTTGGCCCGCACCACATCGACGGCATCATGCCCGTTAGAATGCATATCCACGCGCCAACCTTCGCGGCTTAACAAAAAACTGATTGCTTCGATGATGTTCGGCTCATCCTCGATTACAAGGACGTGTTTGCCCATGCCATCGTCCCCCCTTTGAGCTGGCAGAATTATCTGCGCGTTTTTGAATGGATAGCTTGTGAAATGCCTTCCTGTCAAAAATACTCTGCAAATTTTGCATAGGGGCGGTTTGCAAATGCAGCGATGCCCGCCCCTAAAACCCGTCTGCCAGAATGGATGGCTCGCGCCGCCCTGCACAGGATTCGCGTGGGCAAATACGGCAACTGACACCGATTTCCCGTGCGCCGTCTGCGGCCATGCGATCTGCCGGCAGGATCAGCATATGCGCCTCGAACAGCGGTTCTTCGTCAAAACTGACTGCCGAGGAAGGCAGTGAAATGGCATAGGTCAAAAATCCCTCGCCATGGCCCGGCTGCACGACATGCTGGCGCAATGGCACCATCGGGCGCGACAATGCCTGAAACAATGGCCACAACGGGCAAGCCGCCGCAAACCGCGGCAGGGCGAACCCGTCCAGCGGGCGGCGGAATGTGATGGTGCCCGAGGCGTCACAACTGACCATTCCGACCCCGGCCGCCCCCGCATCAACCGGCAGGCTGGCCATGCGCCGCATCACGGCGGCCAGACTGGCGTTGAACCGTCGCGCTATGCGCGCCGGGTCTGCATCCTGCGTGTTGATGGCGCGCCTGAACGCATCCAGCGGCAGGGTTTCCGCGTCAGAGCGATAGCGCTCCAACCACATCCGCGCCAACCCCCGCGCCGACGCACTTTGCAAACTTTGTGTCGTGTTGACCAAATCCGAAATCCGGCCCGACCCTTCCTCGATTGTGGGAAAATAATAACCATGCGCGGCCAGAAATGCCTCCAGCTCCTCTTGGGGGGAGGTGGCGGATACCTCGGTTTCGCTGGCGCCATCCAGATAGGACACAAGCGCCTGCGAAGATGCCGCAAGCCGCGCCGCATCCTCGTTTATGTTGCGATGAAACCGCTGGCGCCACTCCTTCTCTATTTCACGTGTGTCAGCCAGAATAGACGCGGTGGACCGGATTGCAGTCACGGTGGACAACATTTCATGCAGGGCTGCGGCCAGATGCGGGTCATGGGTCAAACGGTCTGTCAATGCCTCGACCGTGCGTTCCAGATCGGACACCCGTTTTTGCCTGTCGGCCAACAGGGCCGCCCAACCGGGAAAGCGGCTGGCGAATTCTTCGGTCGTGTCGGTTTCCGCGCCTGCATTCGGGGCGGCGGCGCGCGCCTCTCGCAATGCGGACAACAACGCGGCCTCGGCCCCCTCGGACAGAACAGATGGTTCAACACCCAGCTCTTCGGCGATACGGATCAGCAGTTTCCCGCCGATTCTGCGGCGGTTGTGTTCGATCAGGTTAAGGTAAGACGCAGAAATCCCGGCCCTTGATGCCAGATCTGCCTGCCGCATGGCCGCCATGATCCGGCGCTCGCGAATACGGTTTCCGGCCAATTGCCGTTGCGGCATCCCAGTTTCCCTTCAATTTCAATGCGTTTCTGCACTGCAAAATAAAAACTTTACATCGCATACCATGGTGTTGTGATTTTCTTTACCAAAAAAATGTTTCGATTAAAGCAGTTGTTGCGAAGTTTTCTTAACCTCCCGCATACTCTTTTTGCACAATGTGCAGTTTGGGGACCCGTCTGGAGGAGACACCCCCACACTTTTCACCAAACGGGAGGATTATATGTCCAACACGAATCTGACTCGTCGTGGCGTGCTAAAGACCGGCGCAATTGCCGGCGCTGGCGTCGCCCTGCCGACGATCTTCACCGCTTCATCCGCGTCCGCCTTTATGAACGAGCCGACCGGTGGCACTGTTACCCTTGGCTTTAACGTGCCGCAAACCGGCCCCTACGCCGACGAGGGCGCAGACGAATTGCGCGCCTATCAGCTGGCCGTCGAACACCTGAACGGTGAAGGCGATGGCGGTATGATGAGCACGTTTTCGTCCAAAGCCCTGGAAGGCAACGGCATCCTTGGCAAAAAAGTCCAGTATGTTACGGGCGACACGCAAACCAAATCCGACGCAGCACGCGCATCGGCGAAATCCATGATCGAAAAAGACGGCGCAATCATGATCACCGGCGGTTCGTCCTCGGGTGTGGCTGTTGCTGTTCAGGGCCTGTGCCAAGAGGCCGGCGTGATCTTTATGGCGGGTCTGACCCATTCGAACGACACCACCGGCAAAGACAAAAAAGCCAATGGTTTCCGCCACTTCTTTAACGCGTATATGTCAGGTGCCGCATTGGCACCGGTGCTGGCCGCACGTTACGGCAAGGACCGCAAGGCCTATCACCTGACCGCAGACTACACATGGGGCTGGACCCAGGAAGAGTCGATCAAAGCCGCCACCGAGGCACTGGGCTGGTCCACCGTCAACACGGTGAAAACCCCGCTGTCGCAAACCGACTTTTCGTCCTATATCACACCGATCCTGCAAACCGACGCAGATGTGCTGATCCTGAACCATTACGGCGGAAACATGGTCAACTCGCTGACCAACGCCGTGCAGTTCGGCCTGCGCGAGAAGGTTGTCAACGGCAAGAACTTTGAAATCGTTGTTCCGCTGTTCTCGCGTCTGATGGCACGTGGTGCGGGTGAAAACATCAAGGGCATCCTTGGTTCCACCAACTGGCACTGGTCCTTGCAAGACGAAGGCACCAAGGCTTTTGTGAAATCCTTTGGCACCAAATACGGCTTCCCGCCGTCGCAGGCCGCGCACACATGTTACGTGCAAACCCTGCTATATGCGGATGCGGTTCAGCGCGCCGGGTCGTTCAACCCCTGCGCCGTCGAAGAGGCATTGACCGGTGGCGACAGCTCGCTGCCCGGTATCAGCTCCCCCGCCAACAAGGGTTTCCTGTTCGACGGTCTGGGCAATGGTCAAACGCTGTATCGCGGCGATGACCACCAGTGCTTCAAGGATGTTCTGGTTGTGCGCGGTAAAGAAAACCCCACATCCGAATTCGACCTTCTGGAAGTTGTCGAAGTCACGCCCGCGGCGCAGGTCTGGTATGAACCCGACCACGCTATGTTCGCTGGCGGCAATCTGGGGTCCTGCAACGCCGGTTAAGGTATTGCACTGACCGGGCCGCGCGGGGGCATCTTTTCCCCGCGCGGCCCATTCTATGCCCGCACTTACGACTCTATTCGCACCGCTGCACCGCACGCGGCACTGATCCCAATGCAAATCCATAGGTGGGACAATGGACGCAATTTTCCTGCAAATTCTCAACGGGCTAGACAAGGGATCGGCCTATGCGCTGATCGCGCTTGGCCTGACACTTATCTTCGGCACCCTGGGTGTTGTGAACTTCGCCCACGGGGCGATTTTCATGCTCGGCTCTTTCTGCGCCGTGACGCTCAACAAACTGCTCACCCTGTCATTCGAGGTGGTCGACGCCACCCAAACCGACTTCCTTGGCAATCCTCTCAAGGTCAAAACCCCCTATGTTCAGGCATGGTTCGGCGATGATTTCGGCGCGGCGCTGATTGATTGGTCGGTTCCGCTGGCCATCCTGTTCGCCATCCCCGTGATGATCGGCATCGGCTTTATAATGGAGCGCGGGCTGATCAAGCATTTCTACAAACGTCCCCACGCCGACCAGATCCTTGTGACCTTTGGTCTGGCGATCGTTTTGCAGGAACTGATCAAGTATTTCTTTGGTGCGAATCCCATCCCTACCCCCGCGCCCGACGCCTTTAAGGGCTCGTTCGATTTCGGGGCGATGCTGGGGCGCGATGCGGGCACGATCATCTATCCCTATTGGCGTCTGGTTTATTTCGGGTTTGCCGCTGTGATCATCGGTGCGGTCTTTGCATTTTTGCAATTCACCACCTTCGGGATGGTGGTGCGTGCGGGCATGGCGGATCGTGAAACCGTGGGCCTGTTGGGCATCAACATCGACAAACGGTTTACCATCATGTTCGGCATCGCCGCCGCCGTGGCGGGGCTGGCCGGGGTCATGTATGGCCCGATCAACAGCCCGAATTATCACATGGGCATGGATTTCCTTGTTCTCAGCTTTGTTGTGGTTGTGGTCGGCGGCATGGGCAGCCTGCCCGGTGCCGTTCTGGCCGGTTTCCTGCTGGGAATTCTGGAAAGCTTTGCCTCGATGACACAGGTGATCGACCTGATCCCCGGGATCAACCAGATCATCATCTATGTCGTCGCCATTATCATTCTGCTGACACGTCCGCGTGGCCTTATGGGTCGCAAGGGCGTCATGGAGGACTAAATCCATGTTCGGACTGGACAAAAAAGACAGCACCCTGTTGCTGATCGTCGCGGTGCTGACAATGTTCGCACCATTCATCCTGAACCCGTTCCCCGAAGGGTCGGCCATGGCGCAATTCAACGCGGGCTATCCCGATTTGATGCAACGCTTTGTGATCTTTGGCATCTTTGCCATCGGGTTTAACATCCTGTTCGGCCTGACCGGATACCTTTCCTTTGGCCACGCGGCCTTTCTGGGGGTCGGCTCCTATGCGGCGGTCTGGATGTTCAAACTGCTCAGTATGAACATCATTCCGGCCATCATTCTGGCGGTCGTGGTGTCGGGCCTGTTTGCCCTGCTGATCGGGTTCATCAGTTTACGCCGCTCTGGCATCTACTTTTCGATCCTGACACTGGCCTTTGCGCAGATGATGTTCGCGCTGGCCTATTCGGTGCTGACCCCGATCACCAACGGTGAAACCGGGCTGCAACTGTCGCTGAATGACCCGCGTATCTTTGGCCAGTCGGCCACGGCTGACGGTTCCATCCCCGTGACCTCTCTGTTCGGGCTGGAAATGCGCCATACGGTTCAATGGGATCTGGGCGCTTGGCTGTTCCAGTTCAACGTGGGTTATTATTTCTGCGCCATTATCATGCTGATCGCGTTCTTTATCTCGATCCGCATCTTCCGCTCGCCTTTCGGGCTGATGCTGCGCGCGGTGAAATCGAACCAGCAGCGGGTCAACTATACCGGCCTGAATGCGCGCCCCTACACGCTTGCGGCCTTTGTCATCTCGGGCATGTATGCTGGTCTGGCGGGCGGTTTGCTGGCCTCGATGGACCCGCTGGCCGGTGCCGAACGCATGCAATGGACTGCCTCGGGCGAGGTCGTGTTGATGACCATCCTTGGCGGCGCAGGCACCCTGATCGGCCCGGTGCTGGGCGCAGGTTTCATCAAGTATTTCGAGAACATCTTCTCGAAAATCAACGACAACGTGCTGCATGGCTGGTTTTCCTTTCTGCCCGACGGGTTAGAGGACGCGATCGTGTTCCTGCTGCACCCGTTCATCGGCAAGGGCTGGCACCTGACATTGGGCATCCTGTTCATGCTGGTGGTGATTTTCCTGCCCGGTGGTCTGGTCGAAGGTGGCCAGCGTATCGCCAAACTGTTCCGCAAGGATAAGGCCAAGAATACGGCCAAATCCACCACCGAACCCGCAGAATAAGGAACCCAAAGAATGAGTATTCTTGAAGTCAAAGGCGTCAACAAACGCTTCGGCGGGTTGCAAGCCCTGGGTGACGTGAACCTTTCCGTCAAGGAAAACACGGTTCACGCCATCATCGGCCCGAATGGCGCCGGTAAATCCACCCTGCTCAACTGTCTGGTGGGCAAACTGATGCCCGACACCGGTTCCGTCATGTTTGACGGGCAATCGGTGCTGGGGCGCACGCCCTACCAGATCAACCAGATGGGCATTTCACGCGTGTTCCAGACGCCGGAAATTTTCGGCGATCTGTCGGTGATCGAAAACATGATGATCCCCTGTTTTGCCAAACGTGATGGCGTGTTCCGCCTGCACGCCTTTTCCAGTGTCGGCTCCGAAAAGGACCTGACCGAAAAGGCCGAACAAATGCTGATCGACGTGAATATGATCGAAAAACGGCACATGCATGCGGCCTCGATGTCACGTGGTGACAAACGGCGGCTGGAAATGGCCATGTGCCTTGTGCAGGAACCGCGCCTGTTGTTGCTGGATGAACCGACCGCGGGCATGGCCCGCGCCGACACCAACAACACCATCGATTTGCTCAAGGAAATCAAGGAAAAGCGCGACATCACCATGGCCATCATCGAACATGACATGCACGTCGTGTTCAGCCTTGCGGACCGGATCACCGTTCTGGCCCAAGGCACCCCGCTGGTCGAAGATGCCCCCGAAAACATCAAAGGTAATCCCAAAGTACGGGAAGCATACCTGGGCGAAAGCGCGTAAAGGAGAGTTACGATGAATGTGAAACCCGATTTCTCCAAGGGCCATAACCTGGCCGAAACCGCCCCCGCCTATCTGTCGGTCTGGGATATGCACGCCTATTATGGCGAAAGCTATATCGTGCAAGGCGTCAATTTTAACGTCCACGAGGGCGAGATTCTGGCCCTGCTGGGGCGCAACGGCGCGGGCAAAACCTCTACCTTGCGGGCGATTGCGCGACTGGATGATCCGCAGATCACCCATGGCGAGGTCTGGCTGGATCACCAGCCCCTGCACCTGAAGAAATCTTACGAGGCCGCGCAACTGGGCATCGGTCTGGTCCCCGAAGACCGCCGCATCATCCCCGGCCTCACGGTCGAGGAAAATATCAAGCTGGCACAGATCGCCCCGCCCATCGGCTGGTCGATTGAACGCCTGTATGAACTGTTCCCCCGTCTGGGCGAACGCCGCCAGCAAGAGGGCGTGACCCTATCGGGGGGCGAACAGCAAATGCTGGCAATCGCCCGCGCTTTGTCTCGCGATATCAAGGTGTTGCTGCTGGACGAACCCTACGAGGGCCTGGCCCCCGTGATCGTGGACGAGATCGAGAAAACCCTGCGTCTGATCAAGGAGCAGGGCATCACAACGGTGATCGTTGAACAAAACGCGGTGCGTGCGCTGGAACTGGCGGATCGCGCGGTGATTTTGGACACTGGCACCGTGGTGTTCGATGGCTCCGCCGCCGAAGTGTTGCAAAACCACGAATTGCGCTCTGAATATCTGGCCATTTGATGGCCACAACCGCCGCATCCCTTTGTGGTTGCGGCGGTTTTCTTTAATCGACGCTAACCAAGAGGCCGACCATGTCCAAGAAAACCTACGCCCCTACCGCAGATTTTGCGGCGCAAGCGCATATTGATGCGGA
>ERZ1699650.77-NODE-77-length-58357-cov-11.156290_pt1 | contig 58357 bp, 48 predicted proteins | sample MGYA00581512_ERZ1699650 | MGnify/ENA primary metagenome ERZ1699650 (study PRJEB42348, sample SAMEA6618698) | metagenome | isolation source: Polyester-degrading enrichment culture growing on monomer terephthalic acid, Te | collected 2019-05-17 ... | reverse complement strand
GCCGAAGGCCCGGGCCATCGCTGCGGCCCATTCCGGATACCAACACGGGACAGGACGCAATCCCCGGCGCCACCGACCTCCCACCGGCTTGCGACACGCCGCGCATTACCCAGCGACTGCGACATGCCTCTCAACGACCAACTCACCCGACATGAGGGCTGCGCCCTGCCCGGCCGACGTCGAATGACGATCGGAGGCCCGCCGGTCATGCAACCCGATCCCGACAGACAAGGCACCCCGTCAGAACACCCCGCCGCGATGGACAAGACCCACTGCGCCAACGTCATCGATTTCGCAAGGCACAGGTCAGGTCCGTCCTGACCTCGGGCGCCCAGACCAGCCCCCAAACCCCCCGTCAAGGCAGGCTTCCCCTGACGACGACGGCATCGACAATCTCGTCGATGCCCAGACGCTTGTTCATCGCGCATTGCCGTATCGCGGCATAGGCCTGGTCCAGCGAAACGCCTTCGTGACGCGCGACGATGAGCTTGGCCTCCTCCACCTTCTCGGACATGCGAATGCGTTTCTTGAGTTTCGCATTCTGCTTTCTGCGCGTCTCCTCCCGGCGAAAGTTCGAGTAGCTGAGAAGAACGTCGATCAGAACACCGAATGGCCGCAGCGGTGTGGCAATCGTGGATTGCGCCTGAAGCGCCAGCGTCTTTTCGACCATCAGGGGGTTTTCATAATCCGCGATGGCGATCAGAGCCGCGGGCGGGTTTTCGGTATCCCAGTCGAATGGCACTTGATCCTCGATCAGCGGGCGCACCAGCAGAAAGACCAGATCAACATTCGCGACATCCTCGACCAAGGGCGGCCAGGATGTCGTGGCGGAACACCCCATCCGCCGCAAATGCTGAGAGATGTCATTGGTTTCCAGCCCCGGCGGCGCAAGGATGTGGATCTTGAGGTTCCGGAAGCTTTGAACCAGCTGGGAGATGGATCTGTCCGTCTTGTCCCTGTGCTCCGACTTCATTTACAGCGCCTCTTCGCCAAGCGCGCCAACAGGGATGCGCATCGACCAGTTCTTTTCACAAACGAAAGGCGAATAGGGATCGGGTTTGACCGAGCTCACGGCTTCGCGAATGACGTCGAACTGCCCTTTTGCGTTGGCTCTGCCGATCCTGGGCCAAAGATGCGTATGGCCCGTGTCCTCATCGATCCGGATCAGCCCCTGCGGCGCCCGGAACTCCGCCCCCATGAGCGCCTCTCGGACCGCGCTTGGGTCAACCGAATTGCTCAGGCGCATCGCATTGGCCGCCAGGTGGACCTGGGAATAGGCGGCCTCCCAGACCATGTTCGTCGTTGCCTCCTCGCCCAGCCAATCCTGGAAACGCTGCACGACGGATTGATTTTCAGGCGTTTGCACGGATTGGAAATAGGGCGCGGCGGTCACATGACCCTGGGCGGCCTCTGCCCCCATCATCGCGATATCGGTTTCCGACGTCGTGAGACTGTAGATCGGCAGCTCATCGGGATTCAGCCCCAGCGCGTGATAGCGCTGGTAGAAATGGACGATGGATGGCCCGACAAGGTTGCAATAGATGCCGTCCGGCGAGGTGCTGACGATATGCTTGAGGATGGTATCGTAATCCTCTCGCGGGGTATCGAGGTTCAGAAATATGTCGGTGGGGGGCGCGCCGCCGTCCTGGTAAAGCTGCTCCGCCATCGTGCGCGACGCCACGCGCGGCCAGATGTAATCCGCCCCGATCATGGCAATCCTGCGGCCCGAGGTCGCCTGGATATATTCGGCCAGCTGACTTGAATTCTGGTTCGCGACGGCGCCGCCATAAATCACGTTCGGCGAATACTCGAACCCTTCGTATTGCGTCGGATAGAACAAGAGCCCGTTCATCCGCTCCACCACCGATTTCACCGCGCGCCGTGTGCTTGACCTGTAGGATCCGAAAATCAGGCGCACACCATGTTCGGCAATGAGTTTCTCGGCCAGATACCCGTAATAGACGAGGTCCGACCCCGGGTCGAAGTGGATCAGTTCAAGCTCTTCGCCGTTGATGCCCCCGGCTGCGTTCACCTCGGAAACGGCGAACTGGGTGGCTTTGAACATCAGGCGCTCGGTGCTGGCGGTGACGCCAGTGACGGAATAGAGAACTCCGATACGAAATCTGGAACTGGATGTCGTCAACTTGGATCCTTTGCAAACACGTTACTCGAATGAGGCCCGCGAGGGGCATTGCCAAGATGGTAAACCCATCGGATTGGGGGTGACACGAACCCGTGCCACCCCCTGCCGCTTTATGCGGCCTCGTTGCGTTGAATTGCCTCCTGGCTCAGCGCGGCAAGGGTCTTGCCCCAGTAAGGCACCGCGCGGCGTTTGAGCATCTCGCGGAACTGGCGCGTCGTCGTTTCCAGCAGGGTGCCATCGCCCCACTCCAGGATGACGCCGTATTGCCGGATGCAGTCCATGTCCTTGATCTCTCCGGCGCGATACCGCTGCGCGATGGCCTCGGGGTCCGCCTCAAGCCAGCCCACCCGCGCGTCGGCAATGCGGCGACGCTCAAGCGCGGTTGCCTCTGCGTCCACCTCGTATTCCGCGAGGTCGGGGTCGATGACCTTGATGACGACGCCATAGTCGATGCGCGCCCGCTCGACGCTGACATATTCGTCGGCCACGTCTTCGCAGACGGCCTCGGGATCGCGCAACAGCGGGTCGCCGACACCGCCGCCACCGGCGGAGGGGCGTGAGAAGACATCGTTCACTTCCAGCGGCAGGGTCGAGAAGATCGAGCCGAGATAGCGTTCCTTCTCGGTGCCCTTGTTGAGCCAGACGCCATGCGGAATGGACGGCAGCCCGCCCCACATGCCCCAGGTGACCGACCGTTCACGGTCACAGCAATAGGACATCACGATACGTTCGCCCTCGAACACCGAGCCGCCCTTCTCGGCCCCCAGACCGCCGCGGGATTCGCCGGGACCGGCCGAGTCCTGCACGAAGTCATGGGAATCCGTCAGAACCGGTGCCAGGCGTTCCTGACCTTCGAGCGGCTGGATGCCGTATTGTGCGCCGAACACCGGTGCGGTGGCGTTGAAACCGTCGCGCCCGTTGCGCCCGCCCCAGCCGCCAGCCATCCAGTCATACCACATGAAATAGGGCTTTTCGGCGGTCCTGGTATCGCGCCCGCCAACCAGCAGGTATTCAAGATTGAAGGCACAGCCCATTGTCCGTTCCGGCAGGATCTCGGCCCAGAGACCAAAGACAGAGTTCATCAGCTTCTCAAAGGGGCCAGAGCAGAAACCGGCGCTTGGGCTTGGCCATTCGGCATTCACCACGGTTCCAGGCTCGCCGACATTCACCGTGACCGCGCGGTATAGGCCTGAGTTCAGCGGCAGTTCGGGGAACTGGTATTTCGTGCCGGCGACGATCCCGGCAAACGATCCGCCGTAGCCGGAATTGAGAAATGTCGAGATCTGCGGATGCGAGCCGGTCAGATCGTAATGCGCATGATTGCCATCGATGGTGAACTTGATCTTGACCGGGATCAGCCCCTCGCCAAGCTTGGGGTCCTGATCGATGTAGTCTTCCGCATACCAGGTGCCGTCCGGCAGTTCCTCAAGACGCGACCGCATGAGAACTTCGACATAGTCCTGCACCTCGGTAAAGGCGGTCTTGATGGTCTCGACCCCGTATTTTTCACACAGCCGGACGATTTCCCGCTCCGAAACCGCGGTCGCCTCGGCCTGGGCCTGCATGTCGCCGATGATATCGGCCGGGTTGCGGGTATTGGCGGCCAGCAGGTTGGCGACATCCTCCAGCCAAACACCCTTGCTCCAGACGCGGACCGGGGTGATCCGCAGCCCCTCGCCCATGTGATCGAGCGCGGTGATGTTGAACGACCCGGGTGCAGCGCCGCCAACATCGGCCCAGTGGCCATTGGCCTGGGAATAGCCGATCAACTCGCCCTTGTAGAACATCGGGCGGATGATGCGGGTGTCGTTGAAATGGCTGCCGCCGCGAAACGGGTCGTTGATGATAAAGACATCGCCCGGGTGGATGTCATTGCCGAACTCTTCGATGATCGCCTTGCAGGTGTAGTGCAGGGTGCCGACATGGGCGGCGATATCGCCCGTTCCCTGCATCACCAGGTTGCCCTGCGGGTCACAAAGCCCCGACGAGAAGTCACGGCAGTAGATCACGAAGGAATAACAGGTCCGCAACAATTGCTCGGCCATCTGGTCGACGATGTTGACGAAGGCATTGCGCAGAACTTCGAAAGTGATCGGGTCAAGACTGGTCTGAAACTCGGTCAACCGGTCTTCGGGGGCGGGCGGAAACTGGATGCCCTTGTCGGACAGCCCGGTAAAGGTGCTGAGATCTTTCATGCTTTTATCCTCTTGATGGTCCTGTGAGCGAATTCGATTACTCGGCGCCCAGCTTGATCTGGATGTTGAGCCATTCGTCGATATACGCGGTGGCATTCGGCGGGATCACGGTGGTGGAATCGAGCTGATCGATGATCGCCGGCCCCTCGATCGTGACCCCCGCAGGAAGGTCGTCGCGGTCATAGAGATCCGTTTTCAGCGCCGTGGTCTGGCCGTGGAACCAGACATCGCGGCTGCCCTTGGGCGTGGGGTCTCCGACCTCGCCGATCTCGACCCGGGGGAACGTGGGTTTCGGCGTGACGCCGATGGCCCGCACGGTCAGGCGGTAGACTTCGACCGGGAAATCCTCGCGGCGGAAGTTGTGGGCCTTTTCGTAATCCTCGTGGAAGGTCGAGATGGCCTCGTCCATCGACCGGATATTGGCCGGCACCGGCACCGCAAGCGACCGCCATTGACCGCGATACCGCATGTCCACGATGCGCTGGAAGGTCATGTCCTCTTCCTTGACACCATCGCGGATCAGCCGTTCACGGCCCTCTGCCTCGATCTTGGCGAAGGCGGCTTCCATTTCGTCGGGGTCGACCTCTGCCGCATCCTTGAAGAACATCTGGGTGACGTCATGTTGCACATCCACCAGCATGCAGCCCACCGCCGAGGTCACGCCCGGGTTCGGCGGCACCACGACAACCGGGATATTCAGCTCGCGGGCGATATCGGCACCATGCAGCGGGCCGGCGCCGCCAAAGGCGACAAGCACGAAGTCGCGCGGATCGTGACCGCGCGCGATCGAGATCAGCCGCACGGCATCGGCCATGTTGGCATTGGCCACGCGCAGGGTCGCCAGCGACGCCTGGACAAGGTCCAGTCCCAGCGGTTCCGCGACCTTGCTCATGGCCGTTATCGCCGCATCGCGGTCGAGCGTCTTCTTGCCCCCGGCAAGCTGGGTGCCGACACGTCCCAGGATGATATTGGCGTCGGTATTCGTCGCATCGGTGCCACCCGCGCTGTAGCAGGCAGGCCCGGGCACCGAGCCGGCGGATTGCGGCCCGTTGCGCAGCGACCCGGCCTTGTCGAGCCACGAGATCGAACCGCCGCCCGCGCCGATTGTCAGCACCTCGACCGAGGGGAAACAGATCGGATGGCCCCAGTCGACTTCCCATTTGTCGGTCATCCGAAGCGCGCCGTTTTCAGCCAGGGATATATCGGCCGACGTGCCGCCCATATCCAGGCCGATGGCATTGTCATATCCGCAAAGCCCCGCAAAGTATTTGCTTGCGATGGCCCCGGCGGCAATTCCCGACGCCGCAAGGCGCGCGGCGTATTTCTCTGCTGTCGCGGGTGTCATCACGCCGCCGCCGGAATGCAGAAGCAGCACATCGGCATCATATCCGGACTCGGTTGTCCGGCGATCCAGATCACGGGCATAGGGCCGAATGATGGGCGCGAGGATCGTATTGGCGACGGTGGTTGAAAACCGGTCGTCTTCAAAAATTTCGGGATGTGTTTCATGCGATGTCGTAATGGCCACCTCATCGCCAAGCACCTCGGCAAGAATCTCGGCCATGCGCAATTCATGAACGCCATTGACGTAGGCATTGATAAAGCACACCGCCACGGCCTGGACCCCGCGTTTCTTCAGCACACGCGCGACTTCGCGGGCGGCGTCTTCGTCCAGGGGTTCGATGATTTCGCCGCGATAGTTGATCCGCTCGGTCACCGCAAAGCGATCCCGACGGCGGATATAGGGCGGGGTTCCTTCCTTGTAGGCATCCCAGGGGTCTTCGCGAGTGCCGCGCCCGATTTCCAGAACGTCGCGGAACCCCTGGGTGGTCACCATTGCCGCAGGCTGAAAATTACGTGTAATCAACGCATTGGTCGCGGTGGTGGTGCCGTGGGTGAACAGCTCCACGTCCTTCCAATCCACGCCGGCGGCCTCGGCCCCGTTCATCACCGCGTCAATCGGGTTGGAGGTGCTGGGAACCTTGGCAACCTTTTGCGTGCCGTCGCCCTGAAGCACGAAGACATCCGTGAAGGTGCCGCCGACGTCGATCGCCATGCGGATATTCGCGTCTTCCGACAGCGGTTGCCCGATATTTCCATCCATACTCATGTCCAGTTTCCTTCACGTCTTGCTGAATGGCAGAGAGAAACGAAACGCATTTCGAGTCACGGCCAGATCAGCTTTCAAATTTTCATGGGGGGGGTGTGAGAGTTTCACATTTGACGTCGAGGCCGATTGCCGGGGTCGCGCCAAATTTTCGCACTCTCTATTGAGCGCATGATTCAGTTTAGACACAAATCCGTAACTTGCAAATGCTTTTTTAGGTGAACTGCAATTAAATTAAACAGGCGCTGCATCAGCACGAAAATGGTCCACGCCAAATCTGACGAGGACTAAATTCAATTTACCTTTGAATTGGCATTCGGCTCATACCGAAATGAACCGAATACCGGGAGTGCTGGGATCAGATCGTCATATGCCTGGAAATCATGTCATCCGTCAGGCTGTCGATTGCACCGGATTCCACCAGGCGCCCGTTTTCGAGCATGACGAAGTGGCTCGCCGCCTCGCGGGCGAAGCGCACGTTCTGCTCGACCAGCACGACGGTCAACCCGATCTCCCGGTTCAGCCGGATGATCGACTGCTCGATCTGCTCCACGACATTGGGCTGAATGCCCTCGGTCGGCTCATCCAGCAAGAGCACGTCCGGCTCCATCGCCAGGGCCCGCGCGATGGCCAGTTGCTGTTGCTGCCCCCCCGAAAGAACGCCGCCGGGACGGTCGAGATTTTCCATCAGATAGGGAAAAAGCTCCGGCACGATCTCAGGGATCGCCCGTTTGCCGCTGCGGGCGGCGAAACCGCCCATCAGGATGTTCTCGCGGATGGAGAAGTCAGGAATGATCTGACGGCCCTGAGGGACATAGCCGATCCCGACCGAGGCCCGGCCGTGGGTTGCCATCCCCACAAGCTCTTGGCCATCCAGCAGAAATGACCCCGTCGATGTGTCGGTCAGCCCCATGATGGTCCGCAGCAGGGTCGTTTTCCCGGTGCCATTCCGCCCCAGGACAGCCAGGAGATCGCCCCTGGCCACGGACAGCGTGACGCCGTGAAGTATGTGGCTGCGGCCATAATAACTGTCGATGTCGTGCAGGTTCAGCATCAGTGGATCCCTCCGCTTCCGAGATAGGCGTTTCGCACCGCTTCATTTGCCTCGATGCTGGCGATCGATCCTTCCGCGAGGTGCTTGCCAAGGTGCATGACGGTGATCTTGCTGGCGATTTCACGGACAAAGGCCATGTCATGCTCGACCACCAGCATGGTATGAGAGCCGCGCATCGTGTTGATCAGACTTGCGGTTTTCATGGTTTCGCCCTGCGTCATGCCTGCGGTGGGTTCGTCCAGCAGGATCACCTTTGCGCCCTGCCCGATCAGCATGCCCAGCTCCAGCCATTGGGTCTCACCATGCGACAAGGCCCCCGCCAGACGATCCAGGGAACCAGAAAGCCCGACGGTTTCGACCACCTCGTCAAAGCGTTGCCTTTCGTCCGCGCTCCGCTTGACCCGCAGGTTCGACAGGACCGAAGGGCGGCGCGTGCAGGCCACGACCAGGTTGTCGCGAACGCTGAGATCGCGAAAGATCGAGGGGATCTGAAACTTTCGGCCAACTCCGGCCTGGGCGATATGGTGCTCTTCAAGGTTGGTGATGTCGCGGCCAAACAGCCGGACCTCGCCTGCGGTCGACTTGGTCTTGCCGCTGATGAGGTCCATCAAGGTGGTCTTGCCCGCGCCGTTCGCGCCCAGCAAGACCCGCACCTCGCCCGCGTTCACGACCATGGAAAAGCCATCCACCGCCTTGAAACCCGAGAAGGACACGCCAAGGCCATCAAGTGTAAGTGCCGGTGCCGACATGGGTTTACTCCGATCTCTGTGGTGTGGGGAGGGCGCCGCGACGCGTCGGCACCTGCTCTCTCAGCCGGTCCAGAAGGTCCCGGGCCAGCCCCGCCAACCCGCGCGGCAGGTAAAGCACCGCCAGGACGAACATCAGCCCGACAATGGCTTTCCACGCCTCGCCCAGCATTTCGCTTTCACTGGCCGTGGCCTGAACCGTGTTGATGAGGATCGCGCCGATACAAGCGCCCAGCAGCGAGGACCGCCCCCCGACCGCCGCCCAGACCACCATCGACACCGAGAACGCGAGATCAAGAAATGTCGGAGAGGCGAATTCCGAGGCGATGACATACAGCATTCCGGCAATGCCTGCGATCAACCCGGAAACCGTGAAGAAGAATACCTGGTAGGCCGCCACGTTGTAGCCGAGATAGCGCGCCCGATTGGCATCGTCGCGGGTGGCCTGCAGGATCAGCCCGGCCCGTGCCGCCACCAGCAACCGCGTCAGCAGCAGCACGAGAATCGTTCCAATCGCGACGATGTAGTAGGTCGAGACAAGATAGGGATCGAACTCCACCCCACCCAGCGTCAGCCAGCCCAGGTCGGTCAAGCCGTTGAAACCATTGGTCACCGGCTGGAACTCGATGATCACCAACCGCACCAGCAGGACAAGCGCGAGGGTGATGATCGAGATGAACACCCCCGACACCCGCAGTCGAAAGATCGCATAGCCGATGAGAAAGGCGATGAGCGCCGGGACCAGAACCGCCATCGCGATGCCGAAGCCCTGATATTGGAACGGGATCCACAGCCATGATCCGTCGGTGATGCAGCACAGGTCCTTCATGGCGTCCGGCTCGGCGTTCCAGAGCATGAAATCCGGGATCGGCGTTTGCGCGCCCGGCAGCTGCGAGGTCGGGCTCTGCAACTTGAGCGACATCGAGATCATGTAGGCGCCGACACCAAAGAACAGCCCCTGCCCGAGGTTCAGGATCCCGGCATAGCCCCAGGACAACGCCACCGCGATCCCAAGCATGCCGAACACCAGGTATTTCGCGAAGCGGTTCAGCCAGAAGGCATCCGCCACCAGCGGCAGCAAGAGGATTGCCACAACGAAAGCTGCATAGGCAAACAGCTCCCAGCGTTGATGGAAAGAGAGGTTCATGTCAGCGCCCCTTGAAGTTGAAGAGCCCGCCGGGCCGCCACATGATCACCAGGATCACGAGGCCAAGCACCAGGGCACGGGCAAGAATGTCGTTGGAAAGGATCGCGACCACGCCGTTGATCTGCCCCAGCAGACCCGCCGAGACGATGGTGCCCACCAGGCTGCCGACACCGCCGACCACGACAACCAGAAAACCGTCGACCACCAGCGATGCCCCCATGTCGGGCGAAACCGTCTTGAGACCGGCCAGAAGCAGGCCCGCAATGCCGGCCAGGCCGGAACCATAGGCAAAGGTGATAGACGACACCCGCCGCACATCGATGCCACAGGCCGCCGCCATTTCGGGGTTGCGCATGATGGCCCGGACCTGGATGCCAAAAGCCGTGCGATACAGAAGCAGCCAAGTGATACCGGCAAGGCCGAGAGTGACCAGGATGATGAAACTCCGATAGGGCTGCAGGACGAAATCACCGATCCGCCAGACCTGGGAAAAGGCCTCGGGCAGCGTCACGCTTTGCAACCCGGTCCCCATGCCTTCGATGGTGATGCCGAAGAATGCCAGACCCAGCGACAGCCGGATCATCTGTTGCAACAGCAGCGCGATGCCCCAGGTGGCAAGCAGGGTGTCCATGATGCGGCTGTAAAGCCGCCGGATGACCAGCCGCTCGATCAGCCAGCCCAGGGTCGCCGTGACCAGAAAGGCCAGCGGGATGGCAAGGATCAGGTTGAGGTTGAGGTGGATCCCCGCCATCACCGCCGTATAGGCGCCGATCATGGCCAGTTCCCCATGCGCCATGTTGATCACGCCCATGGCCCCGTAGATGATCGTCAGCCCCAGCGCGATCAGCAGCAGGATCGAGCCCAGCGATAGTCCTATGAAAATGATGTCAGCCAAGTCAGATCTCCTGTCCGGCGGCGGTCCCCAAGCTGCCTGGGACAGCTCGGGAACGGGTTCAGGCTTTGGGTGCGAGAGAGTTACAGCTTGGCCGTGTCCAGACCTGCCGCGGTGCAGAACAGGCTGTCCTCGGTTTCGCCATAGGCCATGTAGGGGAAGGGGCGGATCGGCTCGGGGTAGGCCTCGATGATCTTGCCCTGTCCATCCGCTTGCCACTGCGCGATGCGCGGCGTCAGGTAGACATGCAGGCTGTCGCTGTCGACCGTGACCCGACCGTTGGGCGCATCGAAGCTCTGGCCCTTCACACCTTCGACAATCGCGGCCGGGGTGGCCTTGCCCGCGGCTTCGACCGCCTGTTTCCAGAGGTAGACCTGGAAATAGCTGCTTTCCATCGCATGGTGGCTCACGGCCTTGGGATCATTGGTGAAGGCGCGGAACCGCTCGATGAAGCTGGTGTTGGCCTCGCTCTCGATGGCCTGGAAATAGGGCACGGAGGTGTAGCTTCCGGCGGCATAGTCGGCGCCCATCGCGGCAACTTCGATCTCTGCGGTCACGGTGGCGCAAATCGGCAGTTCGGCGTGGGTCAGACCCTGGTTGATGAATTCACGGTAGAAGGCGATGATCGAATCGCCGACGACGTTGGACAGCACGACATCCGCGCCACTGGCCTTGATTTTGCCGACCATCGCGCCCCATTCCGAATGCCCCAGTTCTAGGTATTCGTCCGCAACCCATTCGCCGCCGTTCTGCTCGATCAGGATTTTCGAGACCTTGGCCATTTCCCGCGGATAGACGTAATTCGACCCGACGATGAAAAACTTCTTCTTGCCCAGCGTGTTGATGATCCAGGGGATGAAGACGGACAACTGTTGGTTGGGCACCGCGCCGGTATAGACGATGCTCTTGGAACATTCCGAGCCTTCGTAATAGGTCGGGTAGAACAACAGGTTCCGGCGTTTTTCGACCACCGGCAACACCGCCTTGCGGCTGGCCGAGGTATAGCAGCCAAAGACCGAAGCGACCCGATCACGGATCACCAGTTTTGACGCTTTTTCGTTGAAGGTCTTCGGGTCCGAGGCACCGTCTTCGACAATCGGGTTGATCTGCTGGCCCAGCACGCCCCCGGCGGAATTGATCTCGGAAATGGCCATCAGCGTGGCATCAGACAGGGATTTTTCGATGATCGACAACCCGCCCGTTTGCGAAAACAGCACACCGACATCAATCGAATTGGCGGCCAGGGCCCGGTTGGGCATGGCAAGCGAAGCCACGGAAGCGCCGCCGAAAGCAGCCGAGGTGCGGAGGAAATGTCTGCGGGAGAGTGTCATCGGTTTCATGATCCTAACAGGCGCCGCCCACAGCACTTGGCCGGGCGGGGGATGATCCAGGGAGAGGGAGTGATTGCCTTGGCTTCGGCAGTTGCCAAAGCCAGAAACTCCGTAGTGTCCGTGACACGGACCAAGACCGATCGAGCGGCTGCATCTACGAAGGGGGCCGGAACGTTTTTGGTCCGGCAGGAGATCAGGGAGCGAGGTCGCTGCCGTCTCCGTGTGATATCAAGCTCGACATCACTGCCTTGACGGTAGGAATCGATTGCGGCGCTTTTCAAGAAAAACCTGCCCACAGCGCGCGCGGCGGCGGTCCGAGGGCGAAATGCGCCCAGAATTCATGCAAATTTCGGAAAGGTTTGGAGATTGGCCTAAAAAACGCGCCTGATGAAAACGCGGATTGTCGCGCCTTTGACGCAATCGCTCAGGCCTTAAGGCAAGCCTTGGCGGCAATGAAAGATCAGAAGACGTGGCTTCGATTCGACCATGAGCGGCGGTCTATCTGCCGATAGTTCCGGGGCCGGCTGGACCGACAGCAACCGTTCATGGACGCACCGGGAATGGGCAGGATCAATCCGGCGCGCGAGACAGGTTGGGCACAGGGCGGCGGGCGCGCATCACGGAGCCCGCCACATCCCCCCTGCCCCGCACAGGATCAGGCGCTTGCACCATCCGGGCAACGGTTGCCATTCTTGTCGAACAGGTGAACCTTGCCCGGCTCGAACGACAGTTCCAGGTCGACGCCGGTTTCCGGCGCGACACCGTCGTGGGTCGAGACCGTGATCTCATCCCCCAGGCTGGTCTCGCCGTGCAGCAGCTTCTGCCGCCCCAGGCTTTCGATCACCTCGAAGCGCGCGACCAGCGGCGAGGATGGCGTCGCCTTGCCCCCGACCACCAACTCGTCGGGGCGGATGCCCAGGGTCTCGGCGCCCAGCGATTGCGCCTGGCCGCCCACTACTCCGCCCAATTCAGAATAGCGCGACAGGGGGAACAGGTTCATTGCCGGTGCGCCGATGAAGCGGGCGACGAAGATGTCGGCGGGGCGGTCAAAGACCTCTTGCGGGGTGCCGGACTGGCGGATCTTGCCTTCGTGCAGGATGACAATGCGGTCGGCCATCGTCATCGCCTCGATCTGGTCATGGGTGACATAGATCATCGTGGCGTCGATCTTGCGGTGCAGGCGCGACAGCTCGACCCGCATCTTGGCGCGCAGCTCGGCATCCAGGTTGGACAAAGGCTCATCGAACAGAAAGACCTTGGGATCGCGCACGATGGCACGACCGATGGCCACCCGCTGCCGCTGGCCACCCGACAATTCGCGCGGCCGCTTGGGCAGCAGCTGCGTGATGTTCAGGATGCGCGCCGCGGCTTCGACCCGCTCGGCGATCTGCTCGGGCGGCTGTTTCGCGATCTTGAGGGCAAAGCCCATGTTGTCGCGCACGGTCTTGTGCGGATAAAGCGCATAGGACTGGAACACCATCGCCGCGCCCCGGTCCGAGGGCGGCAGCTCGACGATGGAGCTGTCGTCATAGCGGATGTCACCGGCGGTGATCTGCTCCAACCCGGCGATACAGCGCAGCAGGGTCGACTTGCCACAGCCCGACGGCCCCAGCAGCGCGATGAATTCGCCGTGTTCGATGTCCAGGTCCAGATTGGCGAACACCGGCGTCGCGCCATAGGATTTGCCGAGATTTTCGATGCTTACATGTGCCATGTGATACGAGTTTTCCCGTTGATGTTCATTTGACGGCGCCTGCGGTCAGGCCCTGGATGAAGAAGCGTTGCAGAAGCGAAAAGACCAGGACGACAGGCAGGGACACGATGACCGACCCGGCCATTGCCGCGCCCCAATCCTGTTCCATCTCGCCCAGGAAGGTCAGAAGAAGCCCCGGCCCGATGGTGCGCTTGTCCTCGCTGGTGATCAGGGTCAGCGAATACAGAAGGTCGTTCCACGACCACATGAAGCTGTAGAGAAAGACGGTGATCAGCCCCGGAATCACCAGCGGCAGGATCAACTCGCGCAGGATCAGACCTTCGCCAGCGCCGTCCATGCGGGCGGCTTCGATCAGCTCGTCGGGCAGGTTCACCATGTAGCTGAACAGGATGTAGATCGAGGCCGGCAAGGCAAAGACGAGATAGGCCAGCACCAGCCCGGTGCGGGTGTCGAACAGGCCCGACCACTGGAACATCGGGTAGATCGAAATCAGCAGAACCGCATAGGGAAACATCTGCGCCGAGATCATCAGCAGCATCAGCCCCTTGCGCCCGCGAAACCGGAACTTGGCAAAGCCGTAAGCGGCCAGCGCGGCCAGAACCGTGGTCAGCCCGGCATTAAGGCTTGAGACGATCAGCCCGTTGCCCAGGTATTTCAGGATGTCGGTTTCGGTGAAGGCCCGCAGGTAGTTCCGCCAGGTCGGCGCATCGGGGATGAGCGACGGCGAGGTGCGGAAAATCTCTTCCGGCGGCTTGAACGAGGTCGAGATCATCCAGACCACCGGCGCCAGCAGAAAGAAGACGAAGACCGCGATCAGGATGCGCAGGATCCAGCGTTCATGGGCGTGACTGAGGGGTATCATCGTTAGAACCTTTTGAAAATCGCGCGCAGGTAGACGACGGTCGGCACGGCCAGTGTCAGGAACCAGACAACCCCGATGGCCGAGGCATGGCCCATGTCCCATTCGTTGAAGGCTTTCTGGTAGACCTCGATCGACAGCACCGTGGTGGTGCGGGCGGGTCCGCCGCGTGTCATGGCCAGGATCGTGTCGATCTGTTGGAAGTTCGCCATCGCCTGAAGCACAAAGACGATCACCAGCGTCGGGAAGATATGCGGCAGGATCACGTGCCGGATGATGTTGCCCGCTCGGCAGCCGTCCATCATGGCGGCGTCGATCTCTTCGGACGAGACCGATTGCAGCCCCGCCAGCAGGAAGGACATCGCCACCGGCGTCGACAGCCAGACCTTGGCAAGGATCACCGCAAACATCGCCCCGGTGGGCGTCGACAGCCAGACAACCGGCGCACCGATGGCCCCTGCTGCGTCAAGCACCGCGTTCAACAGGCCGAACTGACCGTTGAAAATCCAGGCCCAAAGGAACGCGGTCACGGTTGAGGGCAGGATCCACGGCAGGATGGTCGCCGTGCGGATCACCTTGCGCCCGGTGAAGGCCTGGTTGAGCACCAGCGCCCAGGCAAAGCCCAGAACCACGGTCACACCCGTGGTGATGCCGACATAAAACAGCGTCCGCAGCCAGGTTTCCAGGAACACCCGGTCACTGAACAGGTCACGAAAATTCTCAAGCCCGACGAATTTTGGCTCGGGCGAAAACAACGTGCTTTCAAAGAAGGCAAAGCCAAGCGACCGCAGAAACGGCACCAGCAGCAGCGCGACAAACAGGATCAGCGCCGGCAGGACAATCGACAGGCCAAACCGCGATTGCCGCCGCACATGCGCCGGCGCGGCAGGCCGGCGGGGGTGTCCCCCGACCGGCCCTGTCCGCACAGGGTTTTGCGGATGTGACGCCATCGCTCAGAGCGCCCCTTCAAGCCGGTCAGCCATATCCGTGATCGCCTCGTCCACCGATTTGATGCCCAGAAGCGCGGCTTCGATCTCTTCGCCGATGATCTGGGTCAGCTGGGCGCTGTTCTCGAACGCCGCCGGTTCATCGGGCAGCGCATCGCGCGCCAGCTCGATCCAGTTGGCGACATAGGCGTCATCCGACAGTTCGGCCAAGGCCGCCTTGGTCGTCGGGAAAAGGCCCAGCTCGTTCCAGTAGCGCAGCTGAACATCCGGCTTCATGGCGAAATGCTCGATCACCTTGCCCGCGGCCTCGGTATCGGGCGACCCGGCGGTCAGCGAGGTCAGGAAATGCGCCCAGACGACCGAGCGCGGCGGCTCGCCATTGCCGGTTGTGGGCGTCGGCATGACAACGACGTTTTCGTCAAACGCCTCGCCCTCGCCACTCAGGTTGCGGGCGATCCCGCGGGCGACCGGCGGATCGAAGTAGAAGCCGACCTTGCCCTGGCCGTAAAGCGCGCGGGTGGCGTTGCGGTCGTTGCCCTTGGCCACCAGGCCTTCGTCCACCAGCTGCACCAGGAAGGCCAGCGCTTCGCGGGCCTCGGCACTGTCCACGGCCACCGCGCCATCACGGAAGAAACGCGCGCCAAACTGCCAGAAGAACACCTGGCTTTCGACCTGGATCAGGTTGGGATTGGTGGTCGACAGACCAAAGGGCACCGCCTCGGGGTCGGCCGCCTTGATCTTTTTCAGTGCCGCGTGGAAGTCCTCCATCGTGGCGGGAAGCTCGGTCACACCGGCCGCTTCCATCAGCTCGCGGTTGCCGACAAGCGCGATCGAAGCCGCCGTCCACGGCACACCATATTGCCCACCGTTCGACTGGCCCATCGCCAGCAGCCCGGGCTCGACCGTGTCGGCCAGCGCATCGGCGCCCAGCGTGTCATTCAGATCGGCCAGCGCGCCCATGCCCACCAGCATCGGCATCCAGCGGTCCTGCACCTGCGCAACTTCGGTGGTCTGGCCCGAGCGGTGCCGCAGGATCAGGTTCTGCACCATCTGGTTCCAGGGAAAGCCGATCAGCTCGACATCCACGCCGTCAACCTTGGCCGCCTCGTTTTCGATGAAGGGTTTCGAGCTTGCCTCGGAATAGGACCAGCCGACGAAGCGGGCGTCCTGCGCCATTGCCGCACCGGCACAGAGCGCCGCGATACAGGCCCCTAGCGTTAATTTCTTCAATCTTTTCATGTCGTCCTCCCGGAAGTCGAGCTACAGGTTTTTCTTCTGCCCCTAACCTGTATTCCGGTATCCCGGTTATTGTCAACCGACTTTTGTTGCGCTATGACTGGCAAAACCGATCCTTCAAAGAAAGCGTCTCACATGCCTATTTCCCGCCTTGGCGTTACCGTCCTGCCCGAATATTTTCAGTCCGAGGGGATCGAAGCCGTATTGGACAACCTGACCGGGCGGCTGGGTGCGAATGCCGTGACGACCTCGCCCTATGTTGCCGCCGAAGCAGGGCCAGAGGACGGCTCGCGCGAGCCGCCGGTGGACGCCGGCTCCGGCAAGACCCGCAAGCTTGACCGCCCGCTCTGGGGCAAGGACGAGGTCTGGATGAAGACCTCGCCCAGCTTTGCGCCCACGCCTTCGCATTATATCGACACGCCCTATCGCCCCGATCCGGCAACCGATCTGACCCGGGCCGAAGGGCCGATGGTGGGCCATTTCCTTGATGCGGCCAAGGCGCGCGGCATGAAGACCTATCTTCAGGTCATGGCCGCCATCCCGCCCAGCTACCGCGTGCAGTTCGGCGGCCCGGTGGCCGCGGATCAGCCCATGATGCCCGATGGCCGGCCCGTTCCAGACCGGGTCGACCGCAATGCCACCCTGGCCTCCCCCGGGTTGCGCAATTACATGGACGGGCTGATCCGCGACCTCTGCGCCGCCTATCCGCAATGCGACGCGCTGAAATTCGACTGGCCGGAATACCCGCCTTACCACTTCCTGATGGGACTGGCCGACTACAACCCGCAGGTGGCCCCCTTTGCCGCGAAAATCGGCATTGATTTCAATGGCCTGCAACGCGCCATGCAACAGGATTGCCCCAGGGATACCATCCGGCAAGCCATTCTCGATGACCTGCCGGTGGATGCGCTGATCGACCAGCTGGAGCAGACCTCGGACACCCTGGCCGATCATTTCCGCCTGCGCCGGCACCTGGTGGCGGATTTCGCGCGCTTCCTGACCGATTCGGTGAAACGCCACAGTGGCGGGCGTATGGGCGTGCTGCTTCAGGGCTTTCCGCCGCCCTGGAACCGCATGTCGGGCTTCGATCCTGCCACGCTGGCCGGGATTGCCGATGAGCTGGCGATCAAGTTCTATACCATGCACTGGCCCATGATCGGCCAGAACTACGTGACCGAAGGCGCGCGCCTGTTCGACCTGCCCGAGACCACGCTGGCCGGGTATTTCCATCGTCATTTCATGGGCAACCCGGTCAACGGCGACACCGCGCCCCCGCTGGCCTATCCCGCCCCCGACGTGGCGCATGGCATCAGCGCCGACACCATCAATGCCCGCATGACGGCCCTTGGCCAGGACGGCGTCATCGGCATTTCGCATTCCTACGGGCCCGATGCAGATGTCTGCGCCCGCTTCGACGCGCTGGCCCATGCGGCCAAAGGCTTGCTCGACATCAATCGCTACGCCTACTTGTCGGATAGCAAGCTGGACGCCCTGTCGTCCATTGTTGCACGGCACAAACCCGCGCACACACCGAACCAGGAGGCTGACAGGAATGCCGCGCCATTCGCATGATTTTATCCCGACCGACTTTGGCACGTTCAACGTCGATCCCGGCAAACCCCTTGGGCCACAGCTTGTCGCGGAGCTGCGCCGCAAGATTTTGAACATGGATCTCAAGCCCGGCGTCCCGGTCAGCGAGGCCGAGCTGGCGCTGGCCTCTAGCGCCAGCCGCACCCCGGCGCGGCAGGCCGTCAAGCAGTTGGTGTCTGAGGGACTGCTGGAATCCTTTCCCAGCCGCGGCACCTTTGTGGCCCCGATCCAGCTGAACCGGCTGCGCGATGCCCTGTTCATTCGCGAAACGCTTGAACCGGAAGTCGCGCGTCGACGGGCGCTGGCCGAGGATCACCTGCCCCTCGCCGACCGTCTGGACGCCCTGATCCAACGTCATGCCGATGCACTGGAGGCCGGGCAACATGCCGAAGCCTATGCCATCGACAGCGATTTTCACCAGGCGCTGTCGGGCGACGGCTTCCTGTGGCAGGTGCTGCAACAGGCCCGGGCCCAGGGCGACCGGCTGCACGCGCTCAGCAAGGTGCGCGGCGAGAGCATGAGCGTCGCATTGGCGCATCACCGGCGGATCGCAGGGACGATCCGCGATGGCGATGGCGCGGCCAGCCATGCGGCGATGCTGGACCATCTGAAAGACAATCACATCGCGCTGGACGTGATCGTGGACGAATTCCCCGATTACTTCCTGACCGAGTCCGACAAAGACCAAAAAGGCAGCTGACCCATGCTGGAAACCACCACCCACCCCGAGCTGACGCCTGTTGCCGTGGCCGCCGCCAACTATCCTTCATTGGAAGGCCGCAACGTGATCATCACCGGCGGCGGATCGGGCATCGGCATGTATCTGGTCGAGGCCTTCAGCCGCCAGGGCGCGCGGGTGGGCTTCATCGACATAGACGAGGCCAACGCGCAGCGAGTCGTTGACCTGATCGCCCCCGAGGTTGCCTTTGCCCCGCGTTTCGAAATCGCCGACTTGCGCGACATCGACGCCTTGCAAGCCTCCATCGAGGCCCTGCGCGCCCAGCTCGGCCCCGTGCATACCCTTGTGAACAATGCCGGCAACGACGACCGGATGCCCGCCGAAGAGGTGACGCCACAAGCCTGGGACGACCGGATGGCGGTGAACCTGCGGCATTATTTCTTTGCTGCCCAGGCCCTTCTGCCCGATCTGGCCGCGCAGCAGGGGGCCATCATCAACATGGGATCGAACAGCTGGATGCAGGGCGCCCCCGGGATGATCGCCTATACCACCGCCAAATCCGCCATTCAGGGCTTGACCCGCTCGCTCGCCCGCGAAGTCGGAACCCGGCATATCCGGGTGAATTCCATCGCGCCGGGCTGGATCCTGACAGATCGCCAGGTCAGCCGAGCCAAGGCGCAAGACCCCGACCGGCTGACCACCTTCCTGGATCGCCAATGCCTGCGCGAACATCTTCTGCCGCCGGATGTGGCGCGGATGACGCTGTTCCTGTCCGCCGATGACAGCCGGCTGATCACCGGGCAGACCTTTGTCGTTGATGGCGGCGTGGTTTGACGTGATCCTCGCCGGATGGTGCCTCCTGTCGTGCCAATGTGAAATCGCTGCCAGTGTGCCATCGGAAAAGTTGCAAATTCGTTAAGAGAAACCATCTGCATTCGGCGGATTTGCGATTTTGATGCGCCCTGTTGATGATTGACAAAAACACCGTCTAAATTGCATTATACACCGAAGCCCGTCTCAAAAGTGTTACAATTGTCCCTTAGAATCCGCGAGATGGCACAAGCGACCTATTGAAGAAGCCCGGCGTGACGTTGCGGCACCTGCCTCGCAGGACAGTCAAGGAGTTGCCCCACAACCAGTGTGTCCCCAAGACATCCCGAGACCCAGCCCCAAAATCTCACGCCGTCCACGCGGCGCCCATGAGCGGCGCAATATGAGGCAGCCAGGTCAAAATCGCAGGTGGTCCCCGCCCGGACCCTTGACCTCAGGATGCATGCGGCCCGACTGAAAACCGGACCTGTCGCCAAAACCCATGACCCCCTACGGACCCTCTTCAAACCGCGCCGCCACCCTCTTGGCCAAGCGTGCTTGAATTTTCCGAACGGACCCGCTAAACCACTGAAAATCCTGTGCCTTTTTAAAGTTCCGAGTTGTTTTATGAAACCGCAGTCGCTGCGCTCTATGCTGGTGCCCGCCTACTGAATGACCGAGCTCACCTCCTGATGCCCCAAGCCGCCTTCCATCCGCCGAAGTCGATCCAGGTTCCGCTCAGAAACCTGTCCCCGATCGAGGACTATGTGCCGCGCTTGCTGCAAGAGTTCCTGCGCGATCTGAACCTTGCCCAGGACGTCCAGACCGTCTGGACCCTGCTCGAAACGCTTTGCGAGACGGTCGGCCAACGCTACATCATCTATCGTTTCGGCAGCCGGCTGCCATCGGGCGAGGCGCGCCATCACCGGCGTTCAAATCTGCCGTCCGACTGGGTCGCTTGGGTGGACAGCCTGCCCGATGGATCCGCGCTCGACTATGGGTTGAACCACACAAGCCGGAAACTGACACCCTTCGCCGTCGGGATCGAGTTTGCCGAGCAATACCGCCAGGCTGGCTTCCTGTCGCCGCAATACGAAGCGCAGATGAAGGAAGCTGCCGAGATCGGTTGGCGGTCGGGGTTGCTCATCCCGCTTCGGTCCACCCGCCGCGAAGAGCGCGGCAGTTTCATCATCTGCGGCGGCCTGTCCGAGCCCCGGTTTCGCGCCTTCATGGCTGAACACGGCTGGACAATCGAGGTCGCCGCCATCCAGGCCCACATGAAATACATATCGCTGCTGTTGCGCGAAGAGGCGGAGAGCTATGACCTGACCAAGCGCCAGCTGGAATTCCTGCGGCTCTCGGCCAATGGCTACGAGATAAAGGAAATCGCCTTTGATTGGGACGTCTCGGTGCAATATGTCACCCGCGTCCGCCGCCAGGTCTGTGATCGGCTTGGGGTGAAGTCGAAGATGGCGGTGATGGTCAAGGCGGTGCGGCTGGATCTGTTGACCGAAGACGATTTCGAGATCGGCCATGCCATGTCGTCATCCTGGATATAGACCCACCGTCACAACGCCGGAACATGCCCCGTTCAGCCGCCGACACGGTCCCAGAAGGCCGCCTTGCGGCCATGCCCCTTGCGCAGCCCCTCAACGAAATCCGCGTGATCCGGATGATCGCCATAGTCCGCGATCGCCGCATCCGCCACGGCGCAGGACGCCAGATGCCGCGCCGCGTGGCGATAGCGTTTCGACCGCGCGCGTTCCAGAGCGAAGCGGATCATCGACCGCCAGACCAGAACCGCCGCCAGCGGGTGGTCAGGCTCCAACGCCTCGGCGGCGGGCGTCAGGATCTCATAGGCCTCGCCCTCCAACTCTTCGGCCCGGGTTTCGACCAGCCGTGCCGCCAACGCGATGTCGGGCCAGTTCAGGCAGAACACCAGCGCGGTGACAAGCGACGGATGCGCCAGCACCCGGTCCCGCGCGAGGTCCAGCGCCTCGACATCGTCGAAATCCGGTAACCGTTTGAGGTAGCGCCGCAAAGTCTCGGTGCAGAGCCAGCGTTCGAACCGCGCCCAAAGCGCCGCGCGCAAGGCCTCCTCGCGGCCAAGCGCTTCGAGACAGGCGAAATGCGCATCGTCCAGCTCGGGCTTGTCGAACCAATCGCTGCGGCCATCGTCCGTTGCCTTGCAGGTCTCGACCACCTGCAAGGCCTCCTCCGCCCGCCCCGCCGCCAGCAGGCGCTGCGCCGCGTCGGGGGCAATCGTGTGATAGGTCAGCTGTTCTGCCGTGTAACGCGACAGCCAGGCATCGACGTCGCCCTGAAGGTCGGCCACATCCTGAAGGATCATCTTCACCGTCAGGTTGCGATTGTCGCGCGCCAGGCTGATCTGGCGCTCCGGGTCGTCGATGAAATCATACCGCGCCAGGTCGGCGGCGCTTACCTCGGCAGTCATGGCCGCCTCGGCGCGCTGTTTCAGGTGGGCAAGTCCCGCCTCGCCAAGCGCCTCGGCCAGTGCCATGACCGCGCCGTCGAATTCGCCGTAGCCGTTGTCCTGCAACGCGTCGAACACCCGGTCGGCCAGCCCCTCCGGGTCTTGTGACAGGCGCGGCGCGACATTGCCGATGGCCTCCATTGCCTCGGCAAAGACCGCGCCCATCGTGCCGTTGCTGTCGTCGGTGCGCTCATGGATCGACCGCCCCAGTTGCAGCAGCGACCACAGCAGATCAAAGGCGGTATCCGGGGCCTCGGGCGCGATCTTTGTCTCGATCACGCCGATCAACTCGGTCAACTCCCGCGCCAGCTTGCCCTGGGTCCGCCACGAGATAAAGCTTTGCGCCCGGCGGAGCGAGGCGAACCGCTTGCGCAGGTCGGCGGCCACATCCGTCACCCCGAGATCGGCCGAAAGCGCCATTCGCACCCGACGCTGCCGCGCGGCATCGCCCTTGACGGCCTCCAGCAGCAGATCGGCCAGCGTCTCGGCGCCAAGCCCGACCAGGTTCGTCTTGTTCAGCGATTTGCGGGCCAAGGCGCGCTCCTTTCTCAACCAAAGATCAGGTTAGGTCGCATCGTCCGCAAGGGAAAGATCCGCCGGCGTCATTCCACCGCCTTGGCCTGGTTGACCCGCGCCGACAGCGCCGCATGGCTTTCAACCCGCTCGGAATAGCGATCAACCAAGTGGTCGCGAATGTCGCGGGTCAGCAGGGTGAACTTCACCAGCTCTTCCATCACATCGACAATCCGGTCGTAAAAGGGCGAAGGTTTCATGCGACCATCGTCGTCAAAAACCTCCCAGGCCCGGGCGACCGAGGATTGGTTGGGGATGGTCAACAACCGCATCCAGCGGCCCAGAATGCGCAGCTGGTTCACCGTGTTGAACGATTGCGACCCGCCGCAGACCTGCATCACCGCCAGCGTCTTGCCCTGGGTCGGACGCACCCCGCCAAGCGACAGCGGGATCCAGTCGATCTGGCTTTTCATGATGCCGGTCATTGCGCCGTGACGTTCAGGCGAGGACCAGACCATGCCTTCGCACCACCCCACCAGATCGCGCAGCTCGGCCACCTTAGGATGTTCGACCGGCTCGCTGTCCGGGGCAGGCAGGTTGGCCGGATCAAAGATCCGCACCTCGGCGCCAAAGCGTTCCAGGATGCGCGCGGCCTCTTCCGCGGCAAACCGCGAATAGCTGCGGTCGCGGAGCGAACCATAGAGGATCAGGATACGCGGCGCATGGCTGCTGCGCGCGGCGGGAAACAGCGCCTCGGGGTAGATCGGGGCAAAACCCGCCTCCGAGAGGTGTGGCGTGTCGGACATATGCGGTCTCCTTTTGCATCGATCACCGCCGTGAACGGGGGCCTGTGTGCAGACATGGGGCGGGACAGCGTCGCATCTAGCAGCGCAGCACCCGGGGCGCCATCCTCTGGCCTGCGCATCTTGCTTGCCCTTCGTGACCCGCCCAACCGGCACTATTCACGCAAAAATCGCGGTTAACCCTTGTTAACCTGTCGTAGGGTCAAGCAATCGCCGAGACATCTCATCGGCATTGCGACAGGGAACCCGGACTTGACGCAGCCACCCGCCTTTTCGGTCGAATTTTTCGGCCAGATGACCATACGCGGCCCCACCGGCCAACGGCTCGACCTCAAGAGCATGCGCGGTCAAGCCTTGATCGGGGTGCTGGCGCTGTCGCGCGGGCTGGTCAAGGATCGGCGGTTGCTCGAAGACCTGCTCTGGCCCGACAAACCCGCCGCCGCCGCCCAGACCAACCTGCGGCAAGAGGTGGCGCGGCTGCGCAAGCTGTTCGAAACCCCCGACATTCTGATCAGCGATGCAGGATCTCTGCGGCTCAATCCCGCCCTGCTGGACTTTGACATGGCGGCGCAGAAGGCCGCCAATGCCCGGGCCGCGCTGCCGGCGGAATTCCTGGAAGGCGTCGATGTGCCGGGGCCGTTCGAGGATTGGATCCGCGACGCCCGCGCCGCGATGAGCCCAGAGATCGACGCCAGCCTGCCGCGCGAAACCGACACCACCGCGCGCGTTCCGCGTCTGCAAGTTCTGACCTCGGGCGAAGAGAATGCGCTGGCCCCCGGGCTGTTCCTCGACCGCCTGGTGCGCAGCCTGACCGAGATCGGCCCCATCGACGTAGAGCTTTGCGCCGCCGACACCCCCAGCCACCAGACCGCCGATGTGCGGCTTGAGCATATGTTCGCGGAAACCGGCGACGACACGATCCTGCGCCACGCCGCTTATGTTCCCGGCGAAGAGCGCCTGGGCTGGACCGCGGAATGGCGCGGCTCCAAGGATCAGCTGTGGGATGCCCGGATCCTGCGGCAGGGGTATCTCGCGCAGCAGGCGGTTCTGACACTTCTGGCACAATCGGGCGCGTCCAACCGGCTGGCCACCGCCGGGTTGCAGGCCATTCTTGATGCCTTCAGCCTCGATGCGCCCCGCATGGCCGAAGCCGCCCGCCAATTGCAGGCGGTGCATGCCGCCCATCCGCATCCCGCCTTCCTCGCCTGGCGCGCCTTTCTGCTCACCAACCAGATCGTGGAACGCCAGGTGCGCGACACCGACGGCACCGCCGACGAGGCCCGCGACCTGATCTGGCGCGCGCTTGAGGCGGGCAGCGGCAATTCCACCGTGCTGGCCATCGCCGCCCATGTGCTGCGCATCCTCGACAACGATGCCGAGCTGGCGGCAGAGTTCGGCCAGGACGCCACCCGCATCAATCCCGCCAATCCGCTGGCCTGGTCTTCGGCGGCCAATGCGTTGATTTCGCTGAAACAAGTGGCCCAGGCCCGCCCCCTCGCCGCCCGCGCGCTTCAGATCGGGCGCAATGCACCGTTCCGCTTCTGGTGGGAAATGAATTCCGCCGCCGCCGAAGTCATGGCCGGCAATTGCGACAAGGGGCTGCGCCACGCCCGGATTGCCCACCGGCTGAAACCCGCGTTCCGCCCGCCGCTGCGCTACCTGACCGCCCTGCACCTGGCCGATCGCGATTTCGAAAAGGCCGAAGCGGCGATGGAGAAACTACGCGCGCTTGAGCCGGATTTCGAGCTGCGGCTGTTTCGCGAACCCGAATATCCGGTCCACACGCTGCGCCATTCCGTGGCCTTCGACACGATCAAGCACCTCGCCAACTGACGCGAGAAGGACCGCGACGACGCTGAGACAGCCAAAGAAGGGGGACAGGCAATGGCAAGATTTGGAGTAACCGGCGTGACGGGGGTAACGGGCGTGACCGGTGTCACGGGGGTCACCGGAGTAACGGGCGTGACCGGAGTAACAGGCGTCACGGGGGTCACCGGCGTCGGGTTGGCGCATCCCGGCGGGCCGCCCAGCGGCGTGTTGAGCGCCGCGCTGGCCCTGACGCGCGAAGACCTGGTGGGCGATCTCGACCCGGTCACCATCGTGCCCGGCGGCAAACCGCATCCCGACGACCTGTCGCACCTCGACATCTCGCATCGCAACGAAATCCACATCGCCGCACTGCTGACCACCATCCGGGTCGAGGCCACACCGGGCGGCGCCACCCTGTGCAGCACCGCGCAGCTGCCCGGGCTGGGCGTCGATCTGCATGTGCCGGTGCTTGAAATCCCCGCCCCCGATGCCACCGACCTGCGGGGCACACAGCTTGACCATGTGCTCTTTGCCGCCGCGCAACGGTTTGACCGAATGGATGAAATCATGGCCCAGCTGACCGACCAGGTCAGTTTCTTTGCCGCCCTGACCGGCTTCAATCCGCAGCGGTCAAAGAAGCTCTTGGAATTCATCGGAGTGGCGCTGGCGGTCTGCGTCTCGGTCGAACACCGGGTCAAGGCGCTGCTCAACGTGCCGCGCCCGGCGGCCTTTACCGCCAGCGTCCAGCCGATGATCCAGACGCCGACCCACGGCAGCTTTCCCTCAGGCCACGCGACCGAGGCGTTCTTTCTGGCGCGGATCTTCGCCGCGCTGGCCACCCGATTGTCACCTGCCGCCGGGGCCGATTGCGAAAGGCGCGCCCTGCGGCTGGCCACCCGGATCGCCCACAACCGGACCGTCGCCGGGGTGCATTTCCCGGCGGATTCCGCCGCCGGCTGCGTGTTGGGCACAAGGATCGCCGACCTGGTGCTCGCCCGGATGATAACCGCAGGCGATGCGCTCACCATCGAGGAAACCCCCGACCGGCTGGAAGAGCTGCACGACGCCCTCATCACCCAGGCCACGCCCACCAGGTTCGCCACCAAGGACGAGATGGCGCATTTCTTTGACGAGGCGCGGGCTTCTGCCCTGCTCGCCCCCCTGCCCGTCTTGCCCGCCCATCCCCGCCGCCCCGCGCCGATGCTGGCCCGGTTGTGGCAGGAGTGCCTCGATGAACTGGCCCGGGATGCACCGGAGGCGGATGCATGAGCGGCTATGACTGGGTCGCGGCCCCGAAAGATCGGCCCTCTGCCGGGTTGAAAGGGGTCGACCTGCCGATGGCCAACTGGTGGCAATTGCGCCGCCAGCGCCGGGCCGGTTTCCTTCCACCCGAACTCACCAACTTCTCGGATTTGTTCGACGTTTTCCTCTTTCCGGAACGGGACGACACGAAAGCCACCAAGCCCGGCATTGGTGCCTTCATGCCCCATTTTCGGGCCGGGGGTGACGAGATCGAAATCCCGGCCCTGCCGCCACATGCCATGTGCAAGGCGGCCAAGCTCACCCCAAGATCGCCCGAAGCCATCGGCATGACCGCCCCCGAAAACGGCGTCATCCTTGGGGTGATCGACGATGCCATCCCCTGTCTGCATCCCTGTTTTCGTGATGGCCAGACCAGCCGTTTCCTGTCGCTCTGGCAGCAAGACGCGCCCTGTCGCGCCGGGCCGGGTGGCACCACGCCGGTGCCCTTCGGCCACATGACCACCAAACCCGAGATCGAGGCGCTCATCCGCAACGGGCGCGGCGACGATCCCGCCGCCTATGAGGCGCTGCACCTGGCCGGGCGGGCGGCGCATCTGCCCAACCTCTACCGGTTTCGCCACAGCCACGGCGCGGCGGTGGCCGGCTTTGCCGCCGGGGCCGATCCGCTGCGGTGTGATGACCTGATGTCGACCGCCCCGGGCCGTTTCCCGATCATCGGCGTCAACCTCGGCCTTGCGATGGTCGAGGATACGGCGGGCAGCTTCCTGCCGATTGCCGTGCTCTTTGCGGTGCAGCATATCGTCAACGAGGCCGAGGCCCTGATCGCCACCACGGGCCGCGCCCTGCCGCTGGTGATCACCCTCAGCTATGGGCTGAGCGGCGGCGGGCGCAACGGATCCGACCCGGTGGCCGCCTATCTCGACGCCTATCGCCGCTATTGGGAAGCCGCCCACGGCACACCGTTCCGGGCCGTTCTGCCCTCGGGCAACGGCTTCCAGGATCGCGGAGTCATCGCCACCAAACTGCACCCCGGCGCGGCCCCGTTCCAGGCCAGGTTGCGCGCCACCCCCGGCAGCCGCGCCAGCACCGTGGTCGAGATCGAGCGGCTGACCGACACGCCCAAGGGCAGCGATTTTGCGCTGAACGTGACGATCACCCCGCCCTCTCCGGTGACATTCACCACGCCCCGTGCGCCGGGCGTGGCGCGCAAGAACGGCGACATCTTTGTCCTGCAAAAAGCCGACCCCGACAGCCAGGCACCCGCCGCCTTTGACCTCTCCGCCCCCAAACACGCCGCCGTCTTCTATCACCATCGGCCCACCGACCCCGCGCTGGCACCGGGGTCCGCAGCCAGCAATCTTCGCCGCGAAACCGTCGTGCTGGCCATCCAGCCCGACCAGTCGAAGAACGGCGATGAACCGACCATGCCACCGGGCGACTGGGGGATCTCAGTCGCCCTGCGCGGCGATCCGGGCGGCCCGGCGGAAGAGGTCGAGCTGCGCGTCTTGCGCAACGACATCCCCAGCCCCTCGCGGCCCCGCCGCCAGACCGCGCGCTTTGTCGATCCGGCGATCCAACGCTTTGACGCCGCCGGCTTCCCTTCGCAGGCGTTGACCGATCCCGGCACCCCGCTGCGCCGCGACCGGACAATCAACGCGATGGCCACCCGCCCCGGCTGTGTCGTCGTGGGCGCGGTCCAGGGGGGCAACGGCCCGCCGATGTCGCCCTATTCCGCCGCCGGGCCGCTGGAAAAAGGCCATCCCGGGGTGACGCTTTGTGCGCTTGGCGACGAAACCCTGCTGCGCGCCGGTTTGCCCGCTATCGGCCTGCGCGCCGGGGCCACGGGGCGGGCCTCGGGCACTTCGATGGCCGCGCCGCAGGTCAGCCGATGGTTGGCCACCGCCCTCGCCCGGGCACAGGAAGACGGCACCGATCCCTTTGCCGCCTGCGATACCGCGGCCCTGACCAAGGCCGCCGAACCCCTCGCGGACGTGCCCGTCACCCGCCAGGGCCTGGGCCGCATCGACCTGCCCCCGGGCCGCTTCCCAGCGCCCTGAAGACCACCGCCGCCCCCGGAAAACGGGGCGGCGTGACAGGGTTTTCCGCGCCGTTTCACGCTCCTGTCCCGTTCGTTTCACGCCCCCGGGCCACCCTTCCCTTGCGCCACCTCCGAATCGGTTGCGCAAAGGGAGGACGGAACAATGGCCAATGAAACACCCCAAGACCGCACGGTGCGCATCCTCGCGCTTCAGTTGTCGCTGAGGGTCTTTCTCGGCGGTCTGGCCACGGCCGTGCTGGTGGCGGTGGAATACCAGAAGCTGACGATGCTCGACATGCCGGTCAGCGCCGCGCTGGTCAGCTTTGACGCCATCATCGCCACGATCAGCAACGCCGGCACCGCCGTGATCATGGCGTCGATCTTCCTGTTGCTGTTCTTCCTGGTGGCCGGAACGATTGTCGTGGCCTTCCTCTTTGTCGCCTCGCTGCGTCTTGCCGTTGTCGCCCTGATCGCCTCGACCCCGGCGGGGTTCATGAACCTGCTCCGCTTCCTCTTGACCCTGCCCGCCTCGGCCCGGCTGTTGTTGCGCCCGGCGCAGGCGCATGACATCTCAACCGACGCCCTGCGCCAACGCTATGCCTCGATGTTCCCGCGTCTGGGCACGGCGCAATCGACGGCCAGCAGCTTTTCCCAGAGAGCCCTGACCAAGCAACTCAAGGGGCTGGCGAAATGCTGGACCCGCGCCAAGCGCCGGTTCCGCGGCTTTTCCGACATCTTCCTGACCGCCAGTGACACCTCGCGTCGCGCCCAGAGCCTGCGTTGGGGGCTGCTCTTTGTCGTGCTGCTCGGCGTCTTTTTCTTCAGCCGGGTCGCGATCCATCACCAGGAACGCCAGATGTATGCCACCGCCGATCTGGTCAAAAAATGCTGCCCGGCGCGCCCGATTGTCGACCCGGTGGCGCGTTACCTGGCCGGGTGGTTCGACAGCGGGCTCGGCCAGGTGGTCGTCACCCCCTTCGAACTTGGCTCGGTCACCTATGATCGCGCTGAGATTGCCACGGCCTCGCATCTGCGTCCCTTTCCGCCGCGCGATGATCAGGTCGCAAACGCAAATAACCTGCGGCGCGAACGTGTCTTCTATATCGGCGATTTCGGCGATTGGGCCTATCTCGCCCGCGCCCGCAACCCCGACCACCGGTTGATGGTGCGCAAGTCCAAGGTCGTCGAATTCGCCCGCTACGACCCCGATGATTACCACCCTTCAAAGCCACCCCAAACCGCCAAGGCCACGCCGACCGAGAGCCACCTTGCCCCGAAGATCGACCTTGGCAACCGACTGGCGATGACCCTGCGGCTGTCGATCTGGGGCAACCGCTGGACCAGCACTGACACACAGACCCCCGCTCTTGAAACGCTCACCGCACGGGTGGCGCTGCTGGAGGCCTGGCTCGACAAGATCGACACCCTGCCCGCCTCCTCAGACCTCGACGCACTGCGCTCCGGCACGGTCGCACTACGCGATGACCTGCGTCGGATGGAGCGGGACCAGACCGCGCTGATCACCCGGCTTGGCGGGATCGAAGCCGAGCTGCCCGGCCTGCGCCGGATGCGGGCGCAGGCCGACTGGATCGCCGTGGCCCAGGCCCGCCTGTCGGATCGGCTGACCCAAGGCACAACCGCGCGGGCGCTTCTCGACACCCGGATCACCCGGCTGGACCGGACCCAGGACCAGCAGGCACAGACGCTGGCGGGCCTCGACACCCGGCTGTCAAATGCCACCGACGACATCGCGGGCCTTGAGACCGGGATCGACGCCGCAACCACGCGGAACGCCGCCCTGACCACCCGGCTGGATCAACAGGCCGCCGACAACAGCCGCCGCGATGACACCCTGCACCGCACTGCCGCCGCCCTGGCGGATCAGGGCCAACGCCTGAGCGACCTGCACCGCGCGCTGGCGCGGGACACCGCGGCCCAATCCGCCCGGCTGGACGGTCATGACCACCAGATCGCGGCGCTGGTGACCGCCCTTGGCACCCCGCCCGACCGCACAACCGAGGCTTCGCTGCTGATCGCGCTGAAAACCGCGATAACCGAAGCCTTTCCCGAAAACCTCGGCACCACGATCGAAGACGGGCTGACCCGTTCGCTTGCCGCCGCACTTCCCGGCGAGATCCGCCAGGCGATCCAGGATGGCCTGTCCACCCGCCCGACCGGCACGCTGAACGACCTGCACCGCCGCTTCGGCGCGGATTACATCGACAGCTGCACCAACTCGGGCAGCGATCCCCTGTGGCACGTGGCCTTTGGCGAAGGGCGCGCCACCTCGACCGATACCGACACGCTTGACCGCATCGCCGGACACCTGCGCCATGACAGCGACACGCCGCAGATCGTCGTGCTGCGCGGCGGGGCCAGCTTTACCGGCCAGCCCGAGGCCAACATCCAGCTGTCCGAAACCCGCGCCGAATGGGTCAAGACGGCGCTTCTGCGCCGCCTGATGGGGCCCGGTGCGCCCGCCGCCCTTGCCGACCGCGCCCGCGACACCCGCGCGCTTCAGATCGCCGCCATCGGGCTGGGCGAACGCATGGGCAGCCCGATGAAAGGCGTGTCGCCCCGCGATGTAGAGGTCTTTCTCTGCGATCCGGCCACCGGCCGGCCCAGAACGCTGGAGGATCGGATCGCCGCCAAAAACTAGCCCCGAAACCCTTACCAAATCGTCAACAGGAGAAGAAAACCCATGACCCCCGATAAATTTGAAATCGAAATCAAAACTTTGATCGCGGAAGATAACTTTGACGCCGCCCGCGCCCTGCTTGCCGAATATGCCGAACCGGTGCCCGAGGCGCTGCGCAGCCAGCCGTTCCGCAGCCCGGTCGCCTTTCGCGGCAGCGTCGATACCCTCACCACCCACCGCGAAGCGGACATGGCCATCAATGTCTTTACCGGCCTGTCCCGCGCCATCCGCAACGGTGAATTCAAACGCCGCATCCGGCAAGACCCCGACCAGCTGCGCGTTGTCGAGGAAGGCGACAGCTGGTTCCAGTATCCCGCCCTGCTGGACGAGGTGATCGACAACGTGGTCCAGGAATTCGCCGTCTATTCGCTCTCGGCGCCCGGCGACACGGCCGAGGAAATGGCGCTGCATTCCGAGCACGTGGCCAAGATCAGGAAATACAAACCGGACGTCTTCATGCTGTCGATGGGCGGCAATGACGTGCTGGGCGAGGGCCGTTTCGTGCATCTGCTGAACAACCACTTTGACGGCGCGACGGTGGATGACCTGATCCATCACGCCCAGGTGGATGCCGTGCTGGGCCAGTTGATGGGCCATTACCGGACCATGCTGACCCGCGCGTTCGAGGCCCGGCCCAACATGCGGATCTTCCTGCATGGCTATGCCAATGCGCTGCCGCGCGAAGACGGCAAATGGCTGGGCCGCGCGCTGGAATCCAAGGGCATTTCGCTGAAGACCGGCAAGGAGATCGTCGCCCGCCTGCTCGACCGGCTGAACAATGAGCTTGCGGCCATTGCTGCCGCCGATCCGCGGATCGAATTCTTTGACCTGCGCGGCCTGATCAAGGATCACTACGGCGCCTGGCACGATGAGCTGCACCTGAAAAACAAGGGCTATTCCGACGCCGCCGCCCCGATGATCGAGCGGTTGAGATACCTGGCCCGTCTGACCTCTGCCGTGTCCGGCAGCCGCGAGGCGATCGGCGTCACCTGGCAGAACCGCCGCCCGGCGGATGAGGATGACCCCATGCTGATCCATCGACTTGAAGCGCGCAGCCGCCAGGCCATGCCCGACATCCCCGTCACCTGTGACCCGTTCGACCGCCATTGCCAGGACGTCGCCCAGGCGCAGCAGGACCTGGCCCAGCTGGAACGCGAATTCGATCAGCCGGAAAACAAGGAGGTGATCGAAGCCCGCCTGCGCTACAGCCTCGATCCGCGCGTTGCCTCATACGAAGCGCTGATCGGCACCAACGACCTGGACGAACAATATGTGACCGAGCTTGCCTTTGATGCCGGGCAGGCCGTGGCCCGCATCCATGTGCGCACGCCCGAGGGCGGATCGGGTTTTGGCACCGGCTTCCTGATCGGCGGCAACCTGTTGATGACCAACAACCACGTGCTGCCCACCCGCGAAACCGCGCGGCTGTCCTTTGCCACCTTCAACTATCAGTTCGACAAGCAGCACGTGGTGCGCACCCCGGTGCATTACCACATCACCGGTGATGTCTTCCTGACCTCACAGGCCAATGACTACACGATTGTCAGCGTCGCGCCGCTGGACCGCGACGGGCAGACCGCGCTGAGCGGTTTCGGCCATATCCCGATGCTGCCCCGGTCGGGCAAGGCGCTGAAACGTGAATATGTCAGCATCATCCAGCATCCCGGCGGCGACTACAAAAAGGTGGCGCTGCGCAACAACCTTGTGGTCGGACGCGCCCGGCAGTTCATCTATTATGCCACCGACACCAACAAGGGATCCTCGGGCTCGCCGGTGTTCAACATCGAATGGCAGCTGGTGGCGCTGCATCACATGGCGATCCCCGACCGCAACGACCCCACGAAATACGAGGCCAACCGCGGCGTCCGTGTCAGCGCGATCATCGAGGATATCGCGACCCAGCGCGCCTCGGGCGTGGTGGATGCCGACCGGATTGACAGCATCCTCCAGGACATTCGCCGCCGCGACACCGCCCTGACGCAACCGGCCCCGGTGGTTGTAGAACCGCAGGAGGTGGCCGAAGAGGGCGACGCTGAAAGCTGGGCCGAAGAGATCGACCGCGAAGGTGCCCTCGCCCGCGCCGATGAGCCCGAAGCCACCCGCCCGCAGCTGAGCGCCAGTGCCGCCTATTGGCCCAATTCGCCCCGCAATGCGCCCGATACCTGGCACCTGCCGGCCGAGTTCGCCGACACCGCCTTTACCCTGACGCCGCGGGTGCTGGAGGGGTTGGTTTCGGCCAGCCATTTTCAGCCGCACGATGGCGCGCATGACAGGGTGATCATCGCCCTGCGCGGCTGCCGGATTGCCGATGGGCGGGCGCGTGCCGAAGACGTCGCCTCGGTCCGCCTGATCCCCGCGACGGTCAACCATGAGGCGTTTCGCTGCCTGATCGGCTGTTGGGATCGGCGGCAGGGGCGGCTGTCGGTTTATACCGCCTCGACCGTGCCGCGCCGGACCGGGATGAAGCGGTATTACGACCGGGTGAATTTCAACCGTGGCGGGGCGCGCTGCAACATGCTGCCCACCGGGTGCTATGAATATTGCGTCGGCACCCATGTTTCGGCCCGCAACGGCGGGATCAAGTTCGTGCTGCGCCTGGGCAACGGGCCGCTGCCGCAGGATGCCAGCCAGGTGACGGTGCTGCGCACGGTCAATGACCTGTGCTACGGCACCCGCGACATCTGGGACCGGACGCGGCCCGCCGACAATATCCACCCGGCGTTCCTGTCTTCCAGCTTTTCGTCTCTGGGCTGTCTGACCCTGCCCGGCACCCAGGCCGGCCAGGGCGCCAGCCACACCACCGGCACCGGCGATTGGCGCAGGTTCCGCCAGGCCGCGGGCTTTGATGGCGAGAATTACCGCAGTCGTTACGACCTTGTCCTGGTCACCGGGCATGAAGCCTCGGCGATGGCGGCGGCCCAGGCGGGGATGATCGACCCGGCCAGCCTGACCTGCCTGCGCCACGGATCGCAGGGCCCGGCGGTCAAGGCGTTGCAGGCCGCCCTGGGTCTGACCCGCGATGGCGATTTCGCATCGGGCACCAAGCTGGCCCTGGTCAACCGCCAGCTGCGCGACCTTGGCTTTGCCACCGGCGGTTTCAGCCCGGAAATGGCGCAGCTGATGCGCATCGACGGGTTGTCAGAGGTCGCCTGACACCCGGCGCCGTCGGCTGCCCTCCCCGGCCGGCGGCGCATTTTTGGCCCGGCTCACCGCCCGCTCCAGCCATACGCCAAAAGCCCGACAAGCTCCTTCACCGCCACGTTGAACCGAAGCAGATTCCCCGCCAGGTTCCAGCCGAACCAGTTCTGCACCCCCAGCGACCGATGATCCACCGGCCAAGCCACGAGCCCCGGCCACCCCGCCCGTTCAAAGCTGCGCAGGGCGCGCGGCATATGGAACGCGGATGTCACCAGCACCCAGGTTTCACCCGCTTGCGGCTGCACCAAGTCATGGGTCAGCACCGCGTTCTCGGCGGTATTGCGCGACCGGGATTCAAGGATCAGCCGTTCCTTGTCCAATCCCAGCGAAAGGAACAACGCCTCGGCAATCCCCGATTGCGCCGTGCTGTAACGGCCGATCTTGCGCAGGCTGGCGCTGCCGCCGGTGAACACCACTTTCGCCTCGGGAAAGGCCCGCGCCAGGGCGACCGCCTCGATGAACCGCTCCCCCGCATCGTTCACCTGCACGCCGCCCCAACGCGCCGCCGGGGCCGCCGCCTCTCCGCCGCCCAACACGATGATTCCCGTGACCTCGGGCAGCTGCGGCGCGCGTGGATACCGCCCTTCAAGCCGTGCCAGGATCACGTCACCCACCGGAAAGACCGCCATCACGAGCGCGAATATCAACGTGGCCAGCGCCATTCCCCGCCCCCTGCCCCGCCAGACGCCAAGGCAGGTCAACGCACATCCCAGAACCAGCCAGCTATCCGGGCGAATCAACATCCAGATGAGCTTGGAAGCCACAAAGAAAACCGTATCGCCCATTTGCCGCACTTTCCTGACGAAGGGATTGCGCAGGCCTCATGCGCGACACGTGCTTGGGACGCAAGTCATGACCGACCATTGATGCAAAAAGCCTGTTTTCAAGCCAAAACGCCGCCGAAAAAAGCATCTTTTGCGCCAATGCCAATGAATCAGGCCCATCGTCCAGATTTTTTGCTCGGCTCCACATGCAAGGGTTTAAATTTGGACAATTGCCGTTATACGATGGCAAGGATAACGCCGATAGCGTAAAGATGGTTTTACGACGGCAATCATTTTATTTGGAGCGTCTCGCTATGAAACTCATTCTTGCCGGCACCGCGCTTGCCCTGATGGCCTCGGTGGCCCAGGCTCAGCAGACCGCGCTTGACGTGGCCCTGGCCCAGAACCCTGCCCCCTGTGGCGGAGCAGCAAACATCGCTGCAGCTCAATATGACACAAATGAAATGGGTCAGGACATCCTGCGCGTGACCTGTGGCACGAACACACGCAGCACTCTGAGCACACAGGGCACTACCCCGCCGCCTGCAGGTCCTTTGGTCGGCCTTGGGGGTCTTGCGCCCGTCATCGGAATCGCTGTTGTTGGCGCGGGCATCGCGCTAAGCAGTGGCGGTGGCGGTGGTTCGTCGTCCTCCGACACGCAGGTGATCGGTCTTAACTGATAATTCAGGAAGGCCTGGCCGTTTTGGTCGCCAGGCCTTCCACCGTCTTCCTGCCTGACCCCTCGGGCATTGCATGCAGATGGCGTGCTGTCTCGCAATACAAACACGTCGGCGGACCGTGCGAGATGGTATTGGTCACCCGGACCCGCACAAACCCCACATGATCGTTGCGCTTACCCCAAGGGCAGTTTGACGGGCCAGCCCACCGCAAACACTGCGTGGCGCAAATACCTGATACCATTCACTCATAACCTTGCAACACGTGTTCACTGTTTACCTTGGCACTCGTGACACATGGCTGGCACCGTCCTGAAAATGATACCTCGTCGGACCCTTGCCTGTCTCTCACGCCAAAGGAGAAAGCGTGGCGCTTTCGGGTTAGGCTCACCTGTCCCAAAGGATAGGTGCGCATCGCATCCAAGCCACGCTCCGGTTTCAACAGCTGCGATAGCCCATCCGGATCAGCTGCTCACCAGAGATGTAGTAGTAGCCTTTGATTCGATAGCGCGCATTGCTCATGAACCAGCTCTGCAATTCCGGTTTGTAGTGGCTCGCCAGAACATTGCTCCATTTCTCGAAATCCGTGGAGACCAGCCGACGTCCATAAGAGGACGGCCCGTGAAACCCGAACCGCGCTTGGGGCGCAATGCAAACATTCCCGGCGCCCAGATACATCGTGCAGGCCGAAAGACAGGTGCCGCGAATCTCGACCCGCTGACCAATCGAGCGAATGCGCCTTATCTTGTTGGCCCGACTTTGAATCAGCCCGCCGTGATCGTTGCGAACCACGATGGCCTGCTGTGCCTCGACCGTTTCAGGCATCACAAGCCCGGTTCCGACAAGGCAAAATGCGGCGATCAGGCTGCGCCGCGCAGCTTTCAGAAGTGTCATGACCCGTACCCCTACGGTTGTGCCCGGCCAGAACGGCCCTGGGCTCCCACGGGGGACAGGTTGCGGATGACATCTTACTCAAACCTTGACAGGCAAATATGGCAAGACATTGGTATCGTTAATGAATAAAGTGCCGAATAAATTGGCAGACGCCCTGAAAAGCATGAAATTTCCGCGAAATTCTGCGATGCAGCGCTGCCATTTCAGCCATGACGTGTTAACCCCTCGGGAGAATAAAAAGGCATGAGGGATCCAATTGACTAAAGTCTTTCAGATAACAACTGGCGAACGCGTGATCCTGCCTGCCGAAAACTGGTTTGTCGCGCAATTGAAACCCAATGGGTTGTCTCTGGCGCTGCGGAACCTCGGCCGCCAGGGATTCGACAGCTTCGTTCCCGAGCGGCTGGAAACCGTCAGGGGCGGCATGGCGCGCAAGCCGCTGTTTCCCGGCTATCTCTTCGTGCGCTTCGATCCCGCCCAGCATGGGTGGCAATCGATCAACTCGACCCGCGGCATCACCCGGCTGCTGCTGAACGACATTCGCCGCCCGACCCCCCTGCCCTCTCAGTTCATGGGCGGGCTGATCGCGCGGTGTGATGACAAGGGGTTGGTTCTGCCGCCGGAAGACTTCGGGGTCGGCGACCGGATTCGCGTGATCTCCGGGCCGTTTGCCGATCTGGTGACCACTGTGGACAGTCTCGACAAGGATGACCGCCTGCGGATCCTGATCGACCTGATGGGCCAGAAGGTCCGCACCTCGGTTCCGAAGCAACAGGTTGAAAAGGTGGGCTGATTGCCTATCACCGCGGCCTGACATGCCTTCAACCCACGAGCAGAGCGATCCCTTCGCCCTTCCGCGAAGGGGCCGTTTCTATCCTTCGAGCCCCTCGAAAGCCCCAGGGACGAATTCTTCCCAGAAGGCGACCATTTCGCTGACCGACAGGGCCGAGCCCCAGCCCAGCCGCTGAAATTCCGCGCGTTCCACGTCATCCGACAGCCGCGCCAGGAACAGGCGCTTGTCGGCGTCGCGCTGGGTCGGGCTGCGGTCCGCCACCAACTCGCGAATCCGCGCCATACGCCCGGCCCGCAGCCTTCGGGCTCGCTCCATCTCTGCCTCGCGCGCATCTTCTTGGCGCACCTCTGCCGCCGCCTGCGCCTTGCGCGCCTCGGCGGCTTGCACCGCTTCGGGCGACGGCTCTGCCGCCACCTCGCCCTTGTAATCGTCGCGCAGGGCCGCGCTCAGATACCGCACCGGGCTTTTCACCCCGTCGCGCCCCCGCAAATAGGTCAGCTTTTCCGCAACATAGTCTTCGCCATGCTCCGCGATCCATTGCCGCGCCAGACGGTCGCTCACGCCAACCGCCAGCAGCCCGCGATAGACCGCGCCCTGCCGCACAGCTTCGCCATCGTCGATGTCCAGCATCGCCAATTGCGGGTTTTCCCGAATCTTGAACCGAATCTCGCTCACCTGCCGCCCCATCTTGCGAAATTCGGGCTCCAACAGGATGTTCGACGTCTTGTTCACCTCCTTGACCGCCGGTTTGATCACCTTGGCGTTCAAATGCTTAAAAGATTCATAATAGGCGCTGCCATCGACGCCCATCAGCCGCCGGAACAGGTCGATCGGCCACCACCCCGTCGACCCGGTGCGCACGAATCGATAGCAATTTTCATAAAGCGCCAGCGCGTGACCGCTGGTAAACCGCCGCTGGATGTTCAGGTTGATCAAGGCAAAGACCTTGGGATCATGCAGCTTTTCCGCCAACGCGGGCGAATAGGCATACTCACAGACCCCGCCCTTGAGCTTGGCATAGGACAAAAGCGCCGAAACCCCCCATTCCTGCTGCCCGTCCGCGCCCAGCATGTCCCATTCCGCCACGGTTTCCGCCAGCGACCGCAGCGAGGCCTTCAACGTCTCCATGTCGTTGGAATTATACCCCACCATCATGCAGAGCGTGCGCGCGTCGATCTGGTGTTTCGGACGGGTGACAAGGTGGTCATAAGCGTTCAAAAGCAACACGTTCGACAGCTTGCGCTGCAACAGAGTCAGCTTGCCCGAGACATGGATCGCCGCCACGTTCTTTTTCACCGAAGGCCGCCGCAGCGGTCCGCTCAACTGGTCGTGCGGGATGTCGTCGGTCTGCATTGCCTGTCCTTTCGCCGGTGGCCGTTTCAGCTCTTCCCGGATTGCTCCGGTCCAGTATGCCGCAAAAGGCACCCGTTCTCAATCATCTCTCGGGCACCCATCAGCGGCGCAAATCGGTCCCGTAAACGGGTGCCCCAAGCCCTCGGGCACCGGGTCAAAACGCCCCAAAGGCACCCTTTTACGGGATGGTCCCCCTGCGCAAATGCAACAATCGGCGGTTTTCCGGCCCTCCCTGAGTCCGGGTGCCCCTTCCCCCGCGAATCGGACCCCTTCCCCCCGCATCCCGGTGCCCTTGATCCCGTAGCCGGGTGCCTATGGTCCTGTAGCCGGGTGCCCATATGTGTCTAACCTCTTGAAAACGCGTCGTTCCTATCCCCTAAAGATCCTAAAATTCCTAAAGGAATCAAACCTTGTCAGGGCGCTGTGTTCATTCATTTGGAAGGAAGATTAAGGGGTTTCGCATGCGAAACCCTGAAAACGTGCGCCGAGTATTCGCGATTCACAGAACCGCAAGGATGTGCGATGATCTGGCGAATAACAGGCAAATCACACGATCCGAGCGAGGCACAAGCACAATGGTGCGCAAACAGGATACCCCCCTGCCCCCGTATTTCAACCTCGACCCAGAGGCCGCATCGGCCAAGCTGGGCGAGCCGATCGACACCGCGCGATTCGCCAAGGCCGCGGCTTTCGCCGGGCGCGGGCGCGACGACCTGGCCAAGCGTGGCTATGCCCCCGACGGGCGCAAGCGGCTGCGCAAGTTCTCGACATGGGAGATCTGCCGCTACCTGATCCCGGTCGCCCCCGCCCACCTGCGCCGCGTGCTCAACAAGCACCCCGACCTGCCCCAGGGCGAAGGCCATGCCGGCGCCAAGTGGTTCAGCCTCGAAGAGGTGCTCCGCCTGCGCGATCATTTCGCCGAGGAAGGCGTCAGCACCAAGGAATACCGCCCCTACCGCCCCAAGGGCCTGCCCGCCAAGGTCGTGGCCGTCGCCAACTTCAAAGGCGGCGTCGGCAAGACCTCGACCGCCGCGCACCTGGCGATGAGCGCCGCACTGGATGGTTACAAAGTCTTGGTGATTGACCTGGATTCTCAAGGCTCCATGACCTCGATCCTTGGTGGCCAGGTGGCTGATGAATGGCAAACCGTCTTCCCGTTGCTGGCGCGTGACTACGCCCGGCATCTCCAATCGGAAAACCGCGTGCGCGAAGCCGCCGGTGAGCCCCCTGCCCCGCTGGACGAGACCCTGACCGAAGCGCTGGAGGTTTCGCTGCAAAACGTCGTCCAGAAGACCCACTGGCCCAACATCGACCTGATCGGGGCGCAGCTGAACCTCTACTGGGCCGAATTCCAGATCCCCGTCTGGCGCATGGGGCTGAAGTCCTGGCCCCTCTGGGATGCGCTGACCGCCGGGCTGGAGGAAGGCGGCGCGCTGGATGACTACGACATCATCCTGCTCGATACGCCGCCCGCCCTCGGCTACCTGACGATCAACGCGCTGGCCGCCGCCGACATCCTGCTGGTGCCACTGGGCGCATCCTTCCTTGAGTTCGACTCGACGGGCCGCTTCTTCGATATGCTCTACTCGACCTTCGCCAGCATCGAAGAAGGCGAAAACGCCGCCCGCCGCCGCGCCGGCCTGCCCGAGATGAAGTTCGAATGGGACGTGGTCCGCGCCGTCATCACCCGCTTTGACGCCGCGCAACAGACCGATCTGGCCAACGTGATCCAGGCCTATTTCGGCGACATGATGAACGCCTATCGCCAGGAATACACCGCGCTGGTCGGCCAGGCCGGCGAAAGCGTCAGCGGCATCTACGAGGCCGATTACCGCAATTTCAACCGCGAGACCTATACGCGGGGCCGCGAGGCGTTTGACCGGACCTATGCAGAGTTCAAGGAGCTCTTGATCGGGTCCTGGTGGCGCGACGCGCAACTGGCAGAGGCAGAGCAGAAGGAGGCCGAAAATGGCACGCCGCAGACAGCTTGAACCGCCCTCACCCGAGGCGCTGAAGGAACTGGAAGAGGGCTATGCGCGCGAAACGACGCGCAGCGGGCTGCGCATGCCCATTGCCGACGTGGTGGGCGAAGCCGCCGCCATGTCGACCCCCCTGCCCGCCGAGACCCGCGCCGAACAGGCCCGCGACAAGGCGGATGCCGAAAACTGGCGCGCGGCGGAACAGGACGGCCGCCTGGTCACCATGATCCCCATCGCCGACATCCGCATCGCCGGCATTTCGCGCGACCGGTTGGAGGTCGACCCCGACGAGCTGACCGAGCTGGTGCTGTCGATCTGTGACAACGGGCTGCGCCTGCCGATCGAGGTCTACCAAAGCGTTGGCGACACCGACGGCTACACGCTGATCTCGGGCTACCGACGGTTGGAGGCCTTCCGCCACCTCGTCGACATGAACAGCAAGAACGGCGATTTCACCCGCATCCCGGCCTTCGTCCGCACCCCCGAGACCGAGGCCGAGGTCTATGTCGCGATGATCGAGGAGAACGAGATCCGCGTCGGGCTGAGCCAATACGAACGTGGCCGCGCCGCCGCGATGGCGGTCTATGACGGCGTCTTCCCGACGCTGGACGAGGCGGTGAACACGTTGTTCCGCAACGCCTCCAAGGCCAAGCGCTCGAAAATCCGCTCCTTCGCGATGATCCACGAAGAGCTGGCGGACATGCTGGAATTCGCCACCCAGATGAACGAACGCCAATGCCTGCGCCTCGCCACCGCCCTGCGCGCCGGGCTCGGCCCGAAAATCCGCGAGGCGCTGGAGGCCGTCAAGGTCCGCTCCCTTGACGAGGAATGGGCCGAGATGCTGCCCTTCATCGAAGAGGCCGAAGGCGCCGAGCCCACCCCGGGCCGCGGCGGCCGCCCCAAGGCCGAAAAGCGCCTGGTCAAATCGCGGCACACCAAGCTGGCCAATGGCATCTCCATCGAAAAGGAACGCGGCCCCCGCGGCTTCGCCATCCGCTTCCACGGCCCCGTCACCCCCGACATGGTCGACGAATGCATGGCCCGCATCGAACACCTGCTGGGCGACATCCAGTAACCCTCACCGCACCTCCCCAAAAGCCCCCCGGTCCTTCTCTGGTTTCATAAATATCCCGGGGGGTCTGGGGGGGCTGGCCCCCCAGTCGGTCGACGCAGCGCCAGCGCGGCGAAACCAAAGCCCAAGACCCAAGCCCCCCACGCAACACCCCCCGAACGCTCTGTTGCCCCCTCGCTAACCCGACCTGCGCATGCTCGCCCTCGCAACCCAACCGAGGAGCTTACCATGCCCATCACCGATCCCTTCGCCTCCCACGTCGACAGCCTCACCAGCCCCGTCACCGGCGGTTTTGACATCACCCCCGCGGACGGCACCGACCTTGCCCGCGTCACCCGCGCGCTGATGGTCACCACCGCCGGCGATGTCGCTGTCACCTTCCGCGATGGCACCTCCCTCACCCTCCCGGGCCTGACCCCCGGCGTGATCTACCCGCTGCGCGTCACCCGCGTGCTGGCGACGGGCACCACGGCGAGCGGCGTAAAGGGGCTGGTCTGATGCTGGGGATCGGCCTCTCATTGCAGCCGCAAGCCACGGGCCAGGTGCCTGTTCCCCTGCCCCCGGGCTTCAACTGGAACAGCGCCGCGCACCCGGTCAGCATCACCCGCTCCGCCGCCGGGTTTCGCAGCGAAACCGCCCCGCGCGACCTTGTCGATCCGGCCATCTGGACCGGCGCCGCGCTGCACGTGGATGGCGTTGCGGGCGACGATGCAAACTCCGGCCTCGGTGCCACCGACGGCGATTTCTCCGCCGCCAAGCGCACCATCTGGGCAGCTTTCGTCGCCGGCAACGCCACCAACGCGCCCTACCGCGTGATCGTCAAACCCGGCATGTTCGAGGAAAGCGCCTTTACCCGCAACGGCAATGACGAGCCGTCGCAACCCGTCGCGGTGATCGGTTGGGGCGGCGACGTGATGTATCGCACCGGCCCCTGGTCGGTTGCCTGGACCGACGCGGGCGGCACCTTCAGCGCCGGGATCAGCGCGGTCAAACGCGCATTCCGGACCGATGTGCGCAACCCGCGCGGGCTCTATTCAGAGCTGACGGAGGTCGCCGATCCCGCCACCTGTGCCACCACGCCAGACAGCTGGTGCGATGACGGCGGCATCGTGCATGTCAATATCGGCGGCACGCCCGGCGCGGGCGACGTGGCGCTGATCCGCTCGTTCCACGGCGCGCGGTTCCTGACCCATGCGGATGACCTCTACCTGGAAAACATCCACTGCCAGGGCGGCATCACCGGCGCGCTGCATTGCGATGGCCCGGCGGATCGCAACGTCGTCGCCGTCAATTGCAGCTTCCGCTACTCCGCGCCCTCCAACCCCGCCTCGCCACTGGATGCCGCGCGGGTGCGGCGCACCAACGGGCTGGCGGCGTTCTTCGATTGCGATGCCAGTTTCGGTGCGAAAGATGGCTGGTCGTTTCACGAAGACGGCCATGCCGGGCTGCACGTCCTGCTGGAGCGTTGCACCGGGTCCGACAACGGCGCTTTTGGCGCCACGTCGGTCAACGCGCTGTCTACCCATGATGCGATCCGCATGATCGCTCTTGGCGGCACCTTCGGCTGGTCGCGCGTGGGGACCGAGGTGCATTGCATCCAGACCACGGAAAGCTTCCTGGCCGGATGCCGTGCCGTGGCGCGCGACATCGACGGTACCTCGGTGGCCTACAAATGCTCCAACCCCTCGTTCATGTGGCTGCTGGATGCGGTGGCGGATGCCGATGGCGCGGCGGCAAACCACGCGATCGAGGCCAACGCCGGCACTGTTTTCACCCGGGGATTTCAGGCGCTCTCGGGCGGGATCGAGACGTCAAGCGGCGGCTCTGTCTCGCCGTTCTGAACCAGCCGTCGGGCCAGATCCGACCAATCCCTCAGAAGCTCGGGGCGCGGGCCCCGGGTTTCGCAGCGAAACCGCCACTTCGGATCGGAGTAGCCGATGATCGACGGCACCGAAGGATGGCACAGCCGATCCGGCCCGAGGATCGGCAAGCCGAAATGCCGATAAAGCGCGATGCGGTTCGAATTATGCGTTTGATATTCCACCCCCGGCAGATCGCGATAGGGCGCCAGCCCGATGTCGGCATGGGCGATATATCCCAGCGTTTCAGCATAGCTTTTCTCCCCATGCAGCAGCAGGTTCGCCGGGGTTTCGCATGCGAAACCATGCGGGCCCAGCACGTGCAACCGCCACTGCGGCGCGGCGCTTGCGATGCGGATCAGCGCGCCCAAATCCAGCAGTGTGGTCCCGGCGCAGACCGCATCATACCCCGCGTTGCGCGCATAGGGATTGGCCTGCGGCGGGGCCAGCGCATCGCGGGCAATGCCCATCGGGTCCAGTGTCGTCTTGGCCGGATCAAAGCGCTGCGCCAGGTGCGGGCTTGCGGTGCTGATCCGATCCACCATTTCGGCGGCGCGGATCTCGGCCCGCATCAGGAACCGCGGCGCCTTCATCAGCCGCATGTCGTCATTGACGCGATAAACCAGCCGCGCCCGGGGTGCCAACCGCCGGGCCAGCGGCGCCAGCATCACCGGCGCCCCGGATTCGATCAGCACCACCTCGGCCCGGGCCAGTGGCTCCTGCAACAGTGGTCCCCAATAGGCCGGGAAAAGCTGATGCAGCGGACGCGACAGGGCATCCAAAAGCGCGACCCGGGTTGAGACCGGATGGATCGGGCTGAAGCCGAAAATCGTGGTCAGGGTTTCGCTGCGAAACCGGGTGCCGGTTTGCGGGGGTTCTGCCAGGCGCTTGTCCCCGGTCAGCCGCGACAGCCAGGAATAGCCCACCGTCGCCAGCGTCACGTGCCAGCCCATGTCCTGCAAATGTTGCGCAACCCAGAGCATCGAGGGCTTGCGCTTCTGCTCCGGAAAATGCCCGGTCAGGATCACCACGCGCTTCATGCGGGCACCCCGGATGGCAGCCGTCTGCGGGCTGCGCGCAGGAAGGGCAGGGCGGCGATCCCGCTGGCCAGCGGCAGCACCCAAAGCGCCAGCGGGTGGCTCAGCACCGGCACCAGCAGCAGCAATGAGAAGGTAAAGGCCAGCGCCGTGCGATAGAGCGGCAAGGCGCTGTGCCCGGTGGCGACCAGCGCCTGGGTCAGCGGCATGAGCAAGGCGCTGATCGCGCCGGTCAGCAGCAGCGGCGGCAGAAGCGGCAGCGCGGCTTGCGCCTTGTCAGGGCCAAGCAGCGGCAGCACAAGCGGTGCGGCCAGCCATGCGGCGGGGTAGATCACCGCCGTCAAAACCGCGACGCGGCGGTTGGCCTGCGCCAGTTTCGCAGCGAAACCCCCGGTCCCGGCGAGGGATTTGAACCGGGGCAGCGCAAGGTAGCGCAGCGGCGCGAGGGCCAGGGTATCGATCAGCTCGACCAGGCGCGTGGCGATCTGAAAGGCTCCGGCGGCGGGCAGGCCGAGGGTCAGGCCGACCAACAATTGCACGGCGGGAAAGGTGGCGGTGGCGGCCAGCGGGCGCAGGGTAAGGCGGGTCAGCTCGGGCAGCAGCGGGCGGATCGGCCCGCGCGCGGCCAGCTGTGGCGGCGCCAGGGCCAGGCTGAGGCCCGCGCTCAGCAGGGCGTGGATCAGGGCAAACCCGGTCAACGCCCCGGCGCCAAACCCCTGCGCCAGCGCCGCAAGGGCGACAAGCGCGGCGATGCCCTGGGCTGCGCAGGTGCGCAGGGCAAGCTGGCGGATCTTCAACGCGCGGCGCAGGGCGCCCTCGGATGGGGCGGCAAGTCCGTGCAGCAGCGGCATCAGCGCCAGCGCCGCCGCATGACCCAGCGCCTCTGGCGGCAGAAGCGGCAGCGCAGACAGGCACAGCCCCGCCGCCGCCAGCCCCAACAGCAGCGAAAGATGCCACAGCGGGCGGTCGGGGGTGTCGGCGGTGATGCGCAGCTCGGTGATGCCGGATTTGTGGATCACCTGAAGCAGCCGGGGCAGGGCAAAGGCGGTGGCGAAGGTGCCGATCTCGGCCAGCGGCAGCAGACGGGCGGCCAGCAGGAAGACCGCGGCAGAGATGCCGAGGCGCGACCATTGCAGCACGATCGCCCAACCGGTCATGACGGAGCCCTTGCGGGGGCGAGGGCCGAGAGCATGGGGCGTTCGATATGACGATGGACGAGAAGCGCGACCGCGATGCAGGCAAGCGTCAGGGCGGCGCAGAAGGCGAGCGCGGCGGCGGGGGTGGCCGGGAGGATTGGCAAGAGCGCCAGCGTGGCGGCGCGCAGGGTGAAGCGGTGCGAGAGGTAGAGGGCATAGGAGGCGTCCCCGAGCGCCTGCCAGGGCAGCGGGCGGCGGGGCGCGAAAAGCGTGGCGGCGGCGGTGATCAACGCGGCGGGAAGCCCGGCGGCGAGGACGCGGGGCAGGGCGGTCTGGTGCAGAAGGATCAGGAGGAGGAGACCTGTGGCAAGGGTGGTCAGGGCCAGCGGCATGCTGGGTCGGATCAGGTCCGTTTGCCAGAGGCGGGCGAGGGCGATGCCGAAGGTGAACTCCAGGATCAGGGGGTTGGTATAGAAGATGGCCGCGGTGGTGTCGGGCAGGTGGGGGCCGAGGACGACAAGGCCCGCCAGAGCCGCGCAGCAGGTGAGCAGCGGGCGGGGCAGGGCGAGGCAGAGGGCGAGGAGGGCGTAGAAGAAGACCTCGTAATTCAGGGTCCAGCCGAGCGAGAGGACCGGGGCGATGCGGCCGCCTGGACGCTCGAACGGCAGGAAGAGGTAGGAATGAAGGATGTGCGCGGCGTCCAACTGGGTGTCTTTCAGCGCGCCGGGGGTGGCGAGGAGGACGGCGATGGTGAGGGTTGTGAAGAGCGCATAGAGCGGGACGACGCGGCGCAGGCGGCGGGTGAGGAAAGCGCCGGGGCGGTCGTGGAAACGGGCGGCTGAGAGGGTGACGATGAAGCCGGAAATCACGAAGAAAACGTCAACGCCTCGGGTCCAGGGGAGATCGCCAAGGGGGAGATCGAGGGCAAAGTAATGTGCGGCCTCGGCGCGGATGTGACCGAGCAGGACCATGAGCGCGGCGAGGGCGCGGAGGGACTGGAGGCCGGGGAGATGGGGTTTGGTATATTTCACTTAATTATCAATGTATTAGATGATTCATTGCGGGTCGAATGTCCGGGCGGGGAACCGACGCGCCTGGGCCATGCCGGACCGCTCGCTCACAGCAGAAGAACGCGCGGCGATGCTTTGTCGGACGGGTGGGCGCGCGGGTGTTGCGGGTAGTGTGCGCCGGGGCATGGGCCTTGCGCGCCTTGGGGCAGGGGACAGGCGGCAGATCAGGGTCAGGACCAGCAGCGAGGCCAGCAGGTTCTGGTGCAGCAGGTAAGGGGCGTGTGAGGAAAACAGCAGCGCCGCGCCAAGCTGGGCATAGGTGGCGGCGCCCAGCAGCGTGGATTGGGCGCGGTGGAACAGGACGCGCAGCAGGAAGCCGGTCAGCAGCAGGAAGATCGCGCCGCCGAAGGGGCCGAAATCGACGAAAGGCGCGGTGAGCAGGGGGAAGTCGCCGCCGCCCTTGATCGCGTCGAGCGCCGGGGCCAGGGGGGCCAGCGCCTGGTCTATGATGCCGTCGGTGAAGGTCAGCACCGCCAGCCCGTGCAGGGTGATCCCGCCCCAGGTCAGGGGCGTGTCGGCGGAAAGCGGCGCGACGGCGTTCCACAGGTCGTTGACCACGTAGAAGGCCAGTTTCTGCAAGCCGACGGGCAGGGCTTCGGTGCTGATGGAGGGGTTGGTCAGCGCCTCGCGCAGGGTCCAGACGGCGAGGAACAGCGCGGTGCCGATGATCAGCCAGGGCAGCGCGACAAGCCGGCGGCGCATCAGGCAGGTGACGAGATAGGCCGAGAGGGTGAATTGCAGGAGCAGGAGCCGCTGGCTCATCACGATGGGCAGCAGCGCCAGCGCCACGGCGTTGAGGATGAGGGTCAGGCGGCAGAGGTGCCTTTCGCGACGGGCAAGGTAGCGCGAAGCCAGAAGCGCGGCAGCAAGGCAACCGGTGGCGGGCAGGGCGGCGTAGAACAGGCGCATTCCGGTGAACAGCTTGTTTTGCAACAGGTAATCCCGGGCAGAGAGGGTCTCGGCGGCGGTGAGGATCAGCAATTGGCGAAAGCCGCCAAGCTGCAACGCGGTCAGCGTGACCCAGAGCAGCGTGGTGCCCAGCAGGATCAGGTTGGCAAGAAAGGTCAGGCGGGCGGCGCGGCTGTGGTTTGGCGGGGTGCGGCGCGGTCTGTGGCGGGGCAGGGCGCTGCGGGCGGCGAGGTCTCCGACACTCCAGGCGGCGAGCGCGGTGATCAGCCAGAGCGCGCCGAGGGGGCGGAAGGCGGCGAGGGTCAGGTCTTCGCGCGCCATGAAGGTGGGCAGCAGGTCGAAGGCGCGGGGCGAGGTGAGGGCCAGGGCCGCGATGGCGAGGCTCAGCGACCAGCAGATCAGCAGCAGTGACAGGGGCGAAAGCACGCGCATCAGGCGGCCTGGGGCAGGGCGCGGGCGGCATCGTAAAGCACGCGGTCGGCGGCGGTGAGGGCGTCGATTTTTCGGCGCAGGTCGGGGGGCATCTGCAGCGGCACAGGGGCGCGATTGCGGTGCAGGATGGGCAGGGGAACACCGGTGAAGCGGCGCAGCGCTTGAGCGAAGGCGCGGGGGCGGGCGAGATCACCGATCAGGGCAAAGCGGGCGAGGTTGGCCCGGGCGGTGGCCAGCGCATGGGAGAGGTCGGGGCAGGTGGTCAGGCTGTGGCCGGCGAAGTGGAACAGGTATTGCGAGGCGAGGCGGCGGGCGTCGGCGGTGTCGAGGAAAGCGGCGAGGGTCTGGGCGCGCGCCGGGTCGGGGTGGCGGCGTTGCAGGTAGCGGTAATGCGACAGGAACCGCTCGGCCGGGTCGCGCAGCAGGGTGACGAAGTCATGGCGCGAGCGGGCGTGGAGCGCGGGGTTGTAGCGGACGTGGCCGGCGATGCAGCGGGTCTGGCGGGCGATGAGCCGGGCCAGGTGGGCGTCGCGGGCGGCATAGTCCGAGAGGATGCGCGATTCGCCGGTCAGGGCGGGGTCGCCGAGGTTGAGCGGGATGGTCGCCTGGGAGAAGGCAAAGCGCAGGCGCAGCGCGGCACCAAAGCTGGACCCGCCGCATTTCGGGACGTGAATGTAAACGATGCCGCGCATGGGGCCGCTCCGCGTTTGCCTTTTGTTAAGGAAAGCACGGGCAAGGTTAATGCAGGTTTAACGCTGTTTCGGAGAGGTCATGCGGATTGTTCATGTGGTGACGCGGCTGCTTCGCGCCGGGTCGGAGGAGAATACGCTGGCCTGTTGCCACTGGCAGGCGCGGGCGGGGCACGAGGTGGTGCTGGTGCATGGGGCGGAGGTGGACGAGAGCGCCGCCGGGGACCTGCCGTTTCGGGTGATCGGGGTGCCGGAGATGGTGCATCCGCTGCGGCCCTTGGCGGATTTGCGGGCGCTGGGGGCGTTGCGGCAGCTGTATCGAGAGCTCCAGCCCGAGGTGATCCACACCCATCAGAGCAAGGCCGGGGTGCTGGGCCGGATGGCGGCGGATGTCGTGCCGGGGGCGCGGGTGGTGCATGGGGTGCATATGCTGCCCTGGGCGCATGTGGGGCCGCTGCGGCGGCGGGTCTACCTGGCGGCGGAACGGGCGGTGGCGCGGCGGACGGATGTGTTTGTCGGCGTGAGCCATGCCCTGGGCGAGGCCTATGCGCAGGCGGGGATTTCGCGGCGGATGACCTGTGTCCGGTCGGGCATGGCGCTGGGGCGGTTTCGCGGGGCAGAGATGCCGGAAGATTGGCGTGAGATGCTGAGGCTGGGGGATTTCGAGGCGCGGCCACCGGTGGCGGTGATGCTGGCGGCGATGGAGCCGCGCAAGCGACATCTGCCCTTCCTGCGGGCCTTTGCCGAGGTGCGGCGGTTGATGCCGGACCTGCGGATTGTGCTGGCGGGGGCGGGGCCGCTGGAGGCGCGGGTGCGGCAGGAGGTGGCGCGGCTGGGGCTGGGCGACCGGGTGGTCGTGGCCGGCCATCGCCGCGACCCGGAGCGGTTGCTGGCCCTGGCCGATCTGTCGCTTTTGACCTCGGAGCGCGAGGGGCTGCCGCGCGTGGTGGTGCAATCGCTGGCGGCGGGGGTGCCGGTCTTGGTGAACGACCTGCCGGGGATTGCCGAGGTGCTGCGCGACGGGGTGAACGGGCGGGTCTTGCCGGCGCGGGATGCGGGCGCGGTGGTGCGCGACATGGTCGGGCTGTTGCGGGTGCCGGAACGTTTGGAGCGGTTGCGGCGCGGGGCTGTGGCGACGGATGTGAGCGCCTGGGCGCTGGAGCGGCTGGGGCCGGAGACGACGGCGCTTTACGGTGCGGTGCGGGCGCGGGCGGCGGCGTGAGGCTGGCGATCAACGCGCGGTTTTTGTGCCAGCCTTTGTCGGGCGTGCAACGCTTCGGGCGCGAGATCGTGGCGGCGCTGGATGCTTTGTTGCTGGCGGATGCGGGGTTGCGGCGGCGGTTGGGGCCGGTGGTGGCCTATGCGCCCGAGGGGGCGGAGGACCCGGGCTGGCGGGCGGTGGCGTTGCGGGTTGTGCCGGGCGGGCAGGGGCATCTCTGGGAGCAGGGGGCGTTGTATCGCGCGGCGCGGGATGCGGTGTTGCTGTCGCCGGGCAATGCCGGGCCGTTGCGGCACCGGGCGCAGGTCCTGGTGCTGCATGACGCGAATTTATGGGAAATACCCGAGGCTTATGGCTGGCGTTACCGGGCGTTGCACCGGGTGATGCGGCCCAGGTTGGCGCGGCGGTCGGCGGGTTTGGTGACGGTCAGCCGCTATTCCGCGCGGCAATTGGCGGGCGTGCTGGGGGTGGCGGAGGCGCGGTTTTCCGTGGTGCCGAATGCGGCGGAACATGTGTTGCGGGTGCGGGCGGAGCCGGGGGTTTTGGCGGAGTGGGGGTTGCGGCGCGGGGGCTATCTGCTCTGCGTGGGCAACCGGTCGCCGAACAAGAACCTGGCGCGGTTGGTTGCGGCGCATGGGATGGCGGGGGATCTGCCGCCCCTGGTGATGGCGGGGGGCGTGGCGCCGGGGTTGGCGGCGGGGCCTTCGGTGCGCGGGCTGGGGCGGGTGTCGGACGGGGCGTTGCGGGCGCTGTATGAAGGGGCCTGCGGCTTTGTCTTTCCGTCGTTGCATGAGGGTTTCGGGATACCGCCGTTGGAGGCGATGGAGCTGGGATGCCCGGTGCTGGCGGCGCGGGCGGGGGCCTTGCCGGAAGTGCTGGGCGATGCGGTGTCGTGGTGCGATCCGCTGTCGGTGGCGGATATGGCGCGGGGGATGCGGGTGCTGGCCGGGATGGACGGGGAGGAACGGATGCGGGTTGTCGCGGGTGCGAAGGCGCGGGCCGAAGGGTTTCGCTGGACGCGGAGTGCGGCGGCGCTGGTGGAGGTGGTTGAGGGGGTGCGACGCGCGGAGGCTTTGGAGGAGCGGGTTTGATACCTCGTGTCAGCGTCCGGTGGGGCGCAGGACCAGCGCGGCGGTGCGCAGGATCAGGGCGAGGTCGAGACGCAGGCTTTGTTCGATGCGGTAGCGGCGGTCGAGGGCGACGCGTTTGCGGTAACAGCCGTCGGCACGGCCTTCGACCTGCCACAACCCGGTGATGCCGGGGGTCTGGGCCAGGTAGGTGCTCTGGTCGCCAGCATAGAAGGCGAGCTCTGCGGCGGTGATCGGGCGGGGGCCGACAAGCGACATCTCGCCCCGCAGCACGTTGAGGATTTGCGGCAGCTCGTCCAGCGAGGTGCGGCGCAGCAAGCGGCCCAGGGGCGTGACGCGGGGATCGTTGTGCAGCTTGAACGCGCGGGCCCAATCACGCGCGGCACGGGGATCACCGGCCAGCGTTTCAAGCAGGCGTTTGTCGGCGTCGGGCACCATCGTGCGGATTTTCCAGCAGCGAAAGGCGCGGCCCTTCCGGCCAATCCGCGTCTGGGCATAGAACCCGGGGCCGCCGTCGCGACGCGTCAGCGCCCAGAGCAGGGTGATGGGCAGCACGAGGGCGGGCAGCAGCAAGAGCGCAAAACCGAGGTCGAGCAGCCGTTTGCCAAAGTGCGCATAGAGATGGCGGCTCGGGTGCGGCAGCCGAAAACTGATGGTCTGGTCCGTCATTCAAGGCCTCAAAGGTCGGTCCCACCCAGCCTTTGGTTGCCTATGATTAACTATACGTTTGGTTAATGAAATGTGAAATAATTTCATTAATATCAAGGGTTTGTGTTAACGGTTTGGTAAGGAATTCGCGGGGGGGCTGGCGGTTGCCAGAAATCTCGCTGCGCGACGGGATGTTTGAGAAGGTAACGCGATTTTAAGATTTGGAATGCAGAAATGCGTCTTGGGGGCCGGATGGCGGACTCACCCGTGACGATCAAGGGCCAGACCACCCTGCCGCGTTTGGTCATGAGCCTTGCGGGCATGCGGCACCGCGCGGGGCGGGTGCCGGTGACGCGGGACCAGAAACTGGTGCGGGAAGACGGGGTGGGGTTGTTGTAAGCGGTGCTCAGGTGCAGTCGAATTCGACACTGCCGGGGGTGATCCGCGCGACCGAGAGCTTGCCGGTGGCATAGGCGCCGGTGTCCACGGCGATGCGGCCATCGGTGACATTGGCCTGATCGACGATGGTATGGCCGTGGACCACCCATTGGCCGTCACGGCGGGGTTTGGACATGAAATCCTCATGCCCCCAGGTGAGGGTGCGCGGATCCTGTTGGTCCAGCGGTTTGGCCGGGTCGGCGCCGGCGTGAACCACGGTGACATTGCCGGTCTGATGCATCAAGGGCAGCATGCGCAGCCAGCTGACCAGCTCTGGCCCCATGGCGCGGCGCAGGGCGTCGGCGGCGATCTTGAGGTCGATGCCCGAGGTGGAGAGGCCGACGCCGGAGACGCCGAAACTGGCCAGGGTTTGCAGCCCGCCATAACGGATCCAGCGCGCGCCCTTGTCCTGCGGCGCGTCGAGGAAGGCGAGCAGCATGTCTTCGTGGTTGCCGCGCAGGCAGATGATGTCGGGGCGGTCGACCAGGCGGCGCAGGACCTTGGCGCTGTCATCGCCACGGTCGATGTAATCGCCGACGCAGATGGTCGGCAGATCGGTGGGCAGGTCGTGCAGCACCTTGTCCAGCAAGTCGATTCGCCCGTGGATGTCGCCCACGGCGTGAAACCCCGATTCGGGGGCGATCGGGGGGAATTCGACAGGCCTGGAAGACCGGAACGCGGAAAGGAGGGCTTTCAGTTTCATTTTTCAATCAGACGGCTTCTCTCCGGAGCTGTATGCGCTGTTTTTGAGCGCTTTGGAATTGCCGTCACGCGGAATTGTTGTCGCGGCTCGCAAGTGGCTGTGGGGTGTCGTGTCAAATGCGCCACATGCTGTGCGGAATAGGGCGAAAATGCGGCGCAGGCGGATGCCGACGGGTGGCGGCACGTGTAGGTTGCGGCCAATTGAAGAGGGTTGTTTGATTTGAAACGCCGTGTGGCTACGATTTCTGCGATGCTGCTATGCGGAACGGCATTGGCCGAGCCTGCGATTCAGACCGGTTACAACACCTATGGCTATTCCGGGCTGATCGAGATGCCAACGGCGCATGCGATGCCGGATGGTGAATTGGCCGCGACCTCAAGCTATTCGAAAAACACCCTGCGCAACACGCTGACCTTTCAGATCGCGCCGCGGTTGTCGGGGAGTTTTCGGTATGCGATGTTGTATGATCAGGATACCGGTGACAGGCTCCGTTTTGACCGCAGCTTTTCGCTGCACTACCTGATCTCGGAAGAAACCGAGAAATGGCCGGCTTTTGCGGTGGGCTTGAACGATTTTCTTGGCACAGGGATCTATCGGTCGGAATACGTGGTCGCCAGCAAGACGATCACGCCGCAACTGCGGGTGACCGGCGGGCTTGGTTGGGGGCGTCTGGCCGGTGTCGGCGGGTTTGACAATCCACTGGGCTATCTCTCGGACAGTTTCAAGACGCGCGACGAACGGGTTGCCAACCAAGGCGGTGAAGTCGAAGCGAGCCAGCTTTTCCGGGGCGATGCCGCTTTTTTCGGCGGTGTCGAGTTTCAAGCCAGTGAAAAGCTGAAACTGACTGCGGAATACTCATCCGACAGATATGATTATGAGGACGGCCAGACCTTTGATTACGTCTCGCCCTTCAACTTTGGCATCAGCTACCAGGCGCGCAAAAACCTGAACCTCAAGGCGCATTACATCTATGGTTCCGAGGTCGGCGTGCAGCTGACCTATACGTTGAACCCCAAGAACCCGCCGAACTACAGCGGGTTGGAGAAGGCGCCGCCGTCGGTTGTGCCGCGGCAGTCGGCTTCGGCGCTGGGGTGGGACGGGGCCACCACGGGGCCGACCCGCGCGTCGCAGGTGTTGGAGCCCTATGGCATCGGGTTGCACGGGATCGAGGTCACCGGCACCACCGCCCGGATCGAGATCGACAACCGCAGCTACCTGACCCAGGTGCAGGCCATCGGCCGCACGGCGCGGGCCATGACCGGTGTGCTGCCGCCGCAGGTCGACACCTTTGTCATCGTTCCGGTCAAGAATGGCATCGCCGGGGCGCAGGTCACTTTGCGGCGCGGCGATCTGGAAAAGCTGGAGTTCGAACTTGACGGCGCATGGGACAGCTATGCCCGCGCCGGGATCGACAGCGCGCCGGGGCAGGTGACGCCGATTGCCGGGCGCTACCCCTTCTTTGACTACAAGATCGCGCCTTATTTCGCGACCAGCCTGTTTGACCCCGACAACCCGTTGCGCGCCGACCTGGGCGTCGAAGCCTCGGCCCGGTTCGAGCCTGCGGCCGGTGTCGTGTTCCAGGGTGCGGTGCGCAAGAAGCTGGTCGGGAACCTGAACGAATCCAACCGGCCTTCGACCTCGGTGCTGCCGCGGGTCCGGTCGGAATCCAACATCTATGAGAAAGAGGGCGACCCGGCGCTGACCCACCTGACCGGGGCCTATTACTTCAAACCCGCGCCCGAGCTTTATGGCCGCGTCACCGCCGGTTACCTGGAACGGCACTTTGGCGGCGTCTCGGCCGAGGTCCTGTGGAAGCCGGTGGACAGCCGCCTGGCCGCCGGGATCGAGGTGAATTACGTCAAGCAGCGTGATTTCGACATGGCGTTTGGCTTCCGTGACTACGAAGTCGCGACCGGGCATGCCTCGGTCTATTATGACTTCGGCAATGGCTACCAGGGGCAGATCGACGCCGGGCGTTACCTGGCGGGCGACTGGGGCGCGACGGTTGCGCTGGACCGGACCTTCAAGAACGGCTGGTCGATCGGGGCCTTTGCCACGCTGACCGATGTGCCGTTTGACGAGTTCGGCGAAGGCTCGTTTGACAAGGGCATCCGCATCCAGATCCCGATCAACTGGGTCACGGGTCAGCGCACCCGCGACACCTATGCCACGGTGATCCGGCCGGTCACCCGGGACGGCGGCGCGCGGCTCAACGTCAATGACCGGCTGTATGAAACCGTGCGTGACACCCATCAACCGGCGCTGGCCGACACCTGGGGGCGGTTCTGGAGATGATGCGTCTTGTCCTGATCCTCGGGCTGGTGCTGCTGGCCGCCTGCAACCGCGCGGCGCCGGATCTGCGCAGCCAGATCACCCGCGCGCAGCTTGACCAGATCTCGCAGCCGCTTCTGCTGGCCGAATTGCCGCAGCTGGGCACCGCCGCCGGTGTGTCGCCCGCGGGCAGCAATGGCGAGGTCGTGACCTGGCAGACCGGCGACCGCGTTTCGCTGAGCTTTCATGACGGGGTCGTGGTGGCCAGCCGCGGGCTGGGCCAGGATCTGATCTCGGCGGATGTGAGCAATACGGTTGCTGCGCTGCGCGGCGGGGCGGGGGGCTTCTACGAGAAGTTCCACAGCACCCTCGACGGCGAGCATCAAACAGAATTCCGCGCCTTCCAGTGTGAAATCACCGGGCGCGCGGCAGAGAGCATCGTGATCTTTCAACACCGCCATGCCACGACCCGGATCGAGGAGACCTGCCATACGCCGGGGCTCAGGGTCGTGAACCGCTATTGGCTTGGTGGCGGGATCATGTGGAAATCAAAACAATGGGTCAGCCCGGCTGTCGGGTATCTTTTGACCGAACGCCTGGTGCGTTAGACCGGGTTCGTAGGGCACAGGAGTTAAGGATGTCTGGGATGTTGCGGAATATGGCGCTGGCGCTGGGCCTTTTGGGTCTTGCGGCCTGCGGGGTGACCTATACCAGCCCGACGGTGAAGTCCCAGGCAGAGGGTGCCAAGGTGCGCGTGGTCAGTCTTGATCCGCAAAGCGTGCTGGTGGCGAACCGCGAGAAATATGTGCCCCGGTCCTTGCCGGACGTGTTCTATGCGGCGACCGGCGGCGGCAACCTGCGCGCCGCAACGGCATTGCCGGCGGCCCCTTACGTGCCGAACGAAACACGCGGGTCGTTGACGCTGCGCCTGCCCTCGGACCCGCCGGTCGAGCCCTATCGCATCGGTGTGGGCGACGTGTTGATGCTTGCCACCAAGGGCGGCGCGAACACGATCCAGGAATTGTCGGGCCTTTTGGCAGTGCAGAACCAGCGCCAGGGGTTTACCGTGCGCGACGATGGTGCCATCTCGATCCCCGACGTGGGCACGGTGCCGATCGCCGGCATGACCTTGGAAGAGGCCGAGGCTCGGTTGTTCCGGGCCTTGGTGGAACGTCAGATCGACCCGGATTTCTCGCTTGAGATCGCGGAATTCAATTCGAAGAAGATCGTGGTGGGCGGCGCCGTGGCGAACCCGACGATTGTGCCGGTAAGCCTGACGACCCCGAACCTGGGCCAGGTGTTGACCGCGGCAGGTGGTCTGGCGATCCAGGACGAAGAATTTGCTTCCGTTCGGTTGTATCGGGACGGGACGTTGTATCAGATCCCGATCCGCGACTTCTACAACCGACCCGAGCTGCAACGCACCCGGCTGATGGATGGCGACGCGATCTATGTGGATACGAGCTACGATCTGGAACGGGCGTTGAGTTTTTATCGACAGAAGATCGACATCATAAACATTCAGAACCAGGCGCGGCAGCAAGCGATTGCGGAATTGTCGACTGAGATCGGGTTGCGACGGGCTGCTTTGGATGAGCAGCGGAGCAATTTCAAGTCGCGGGCCTCGCTGGACGCGGAGAAGCGTGACTACGTCTATCTTTCGGGCGAAGTGGCGAAGCAGAGCCGTTTTTCGCTGCCGTATGGAAGGCAGGCGACGTTGGCGGATGTGCTGTATGGCAGCGGTGGGTTCAATACGGAAACTGGCAATCCGGCACATATTTATGTGCTGCGCTCGGGGGCGAACCCGGCTGAGTTCGGTGCGGTGACGGCTTGGCACCTGAATGCATCGAACGCGATCAACATCACGCTGGCGACGAAGATGGAGATGCGGCCGAATGACGTCGTGTTCATCGAGGAACAGCCGATCACGAAGTGGGGTCGTGCGTTGAAACAATTCTTCCCGCCACTGATTAGTTTGGGGACGAGTGCAATCAGTCAATGATTCTGAAATCGCCGACATAACAGAGAGTATACCGTCTACGTTGGATTTGGAGGGCTAAAGCGTTTCCGATGTACCCTGCAACGCTGGCGGATTCCCTTGAGGCTCCAGAGCATTCCCGGCAGCGGTCTCATCACCGCGACGGCGCTGGCGGCAACTGTGCCAGACACGACCGGCTTCCGGACGTCGCGCGACCTGTCGGCTTGGCTGGGGCTGACGCCGAAGCCGCATTCGAGCGGCGGTAAGGAGAAGCTCGGGCGCATCTCGAAATTGGGCAACCACTACCTGCGGCGGCTGCTCTATCTCGGCGCCATGGGCGTGATCTCAGCTCGACGGCGCGGCCAGCCAGGCGACGACTGGCTGTGGCGACTTCTGCAGCGCAAGACCGTGAAGCAGGCCGCGATCGCCCTGGCGAACCGCATGGCGAGAACCGTCTGGGTCTTGATGAGAAACGGGACCAGCTACGACGCGGCGCGCGCGGCCTGAGACACCCGGGGCCATCCGCCCCGAACGAGATGGTGAGGTGTAAGGTGGGTCCTTCTCGGCATCTTTTCGTTCCGAAAAGAGCCTGCCGGGCAGTGGATGGCCATCTGACGGGCAATCTGCCGGGATACCCTGTTCGGACCGGAGCGCTTCGAGCGCGTGCCATTGATCTAGACCTACGGCAGCCACGCGGACTTTCATCAGGGCGCGCAGCCACCGTGCTGCAGACAGACGCCGAATACATGACCGCACCCGGCCAGACGCTTGAAGCTCACGAAACGCTCTTGCCACGCGGGAGCTATCCATACATGGTCCGAGAGACAATGGCGAACGGCCAGGTCGAGAAGAACGTGCAGGATGCACGTCACCGCATGTGGCAGGTCATGCTGGTCTTTGCCGATCTGGACGAGTTGAACCAATGGCTTGAAGACAGCAAACGCTTGTCACCAACATGCCTGATTACCTTCGAGCACAATCGCTACAGCGTGCCCGCCATTTTTGCCAACCGCCGGATATAGCGCGACATATGTGGAACGGCCCGCATGGCAAGAGCTTTTTCAGTTGATTTGCAGTTGGGA
>ERZ1699650.76-NODE-76-length-59254-cov-23.507171_pt1 | contig 59254 bp, 60 predicted proteins | sample MGYA00581512_ERZ1699650 | MGnify/ENA primary metagenome ERZ1699650 (study PRJEB42348, sample SAMEA6618698) | metagenome | isolation source: Polyester-degrading enrichment culture growing on monomer terephthalic acid, Te | collected 2019-05-17 ... | reverse complement strand
TTAAAACCTTCATCATTTATTTGATGAAGGTTTTTTTTTGGTATAAACTGAAATAGCTTAATAACTAATTATAGTCTTTAACAACTATACAGTACTGTTCAAATTTTAAACAATTACTGCGATATCAGTAATATTTCAGTATTCATTTCTTTTATAATAATTTTAATTCACTTCACTCTAAAATTATAACACAATACATATCATCTACTTAGCTTCCTTAAATACTTTTGTAGATTATATATGAAAAAAACTGTATTTTTGACCTCCGAATACAAGTTAAGAACTACCTATGAGTCAAAAAGTGTTATTAAACGCAACCGAAATTAATATTGCGCTTAATCGTTTGGCATGTCAATTGATTGAAAAGCACGACGATTTTAATAAAACTGTGCTTATTGGAATTCAACCCAGAGGTGTATTTTTAGCCGAAAGACTCAAAACGCTATTGGAAGAAGAATACCACATAAAGGATATTAAACTTGGGTATTTAGATATCACTTTTTTTAGAGACGATTTCCGAAGAAGTGAAAAACCACTTGAGGCCAATAAAACGAATATCAATTTTTTAGTAGAGGATAAAAATGTTGTTTTTATAGACGACGTTCTTTTCACCGGTCGTAGTATACGTTCGGCTTTAACCGCTGTGCAGTCGTTTGGGAGGCCGTTAGACATTGAATTACTCACGTTAATAGATCGAAGATTTAGTAGACATTTACCAATTCAGCCCGATTATCGCGGCAGGCAGGTAGACGCAATAAACAATGAAAAAGTGAAAGTATGCTGGAAAGAACAAGATGGAGAAGATGCAGTATATCTGGTAAAAAATTAAAGGAAACTTTCTTTTTTCTTCTGAAATTAGAAAGCTAAAAGAATAAAATAATACAGACCAAATGAGCGAACTAAGTGTAAACCACTTATTGGGTATTAAAAATATAACCGAAGCCGATATTCATTTAATCTTCGAAACCGCAGATCATTTTAAAGAAATAATCAACCGGCCAATTAAAAAAGTTCCTTCTTTACGTGATATTACTATTGCCAATCTGTTTTTTGAAAACAGTACCCGTACCAAATTATCTTTTGAATTAGCCGAGAAACGCCTGTCTGCAGATGTAATTAATTTTGCGTCTTCCAGTTCTTCGGTTGCTAAAGGTGAAACCTTAATAGATACGGTTAATAATATTTTGGCAATGAAGGTAGATATGGTAATAATGAGACATCCCAACCCAGGGGCTGGTGTGTTTTTATCAAAACATGTAAATGCAAGTATCATCAATGCTGGCGATGGGGCTCACGAACATCCTACGCAAGCACTATTAGATAGCTATTCAATACGTGAAAAGCTGGGCGATGTGGCTGGGAAAAAAGTGGTTATTGTAGGCGATATTTTACATTCGCGTGTGGCTCTTTCAAACATATTTGCATTGCAAAAACTTGGAGCATCGGTTAAAGTATGTGGCCCTAAGACGCTTATTCCAAAACACATAGAAAAATTAAACGTAGGGGTGGAGACCAACCTGCGTAAAGCTTTAGAATGGTGCGATGTAGCAAATATGCTACGTGTACAAAATGAGCGCATGGATATTAGTTATTTTCCAACAACAAGAGAATATACGCAACAATTTGGTTTAAATAAAGCAATCTTAAATTCGCTCGATAAAGAGATTGTAGTAATGCATCCGGGACCAATTAACCGCGGAGTAGAAATAACTAGTGACGTTGCAGATAGCAAGCAAGCTATTATTCTAAATCAGGTAGAAAATGGCGTCGCTATTCGTATGGCCGTAATTTATTTATTGGCTTCAAAAATTGGTCACAATATAAACTAAGAGACTTACACCAAAACGAGTCATATTATGAAAATTGAAAATCATCCCAATTTTGTAATCCTTGAAGATGAAAAGGACGATATTATAGATTTTGCTTCGTTTATTGAAACGCAAATTCCTACAAAATATAAAGGTCAGAATGTTGTTTTAAACCTATTGAAATACGACTCGCTGGAATTACCACAACTATTAGAATTTCTAAAAACTTCAAATTTACATCGAAAAACAAAACAGTCTTTTGTAATTGTAAACAATGCAATTAATATTGATGATGTACCTTTTGAAATGATCGTAGTGCCAACCCTTCAAGAGGCAGAAGACATTATAGAAATGGAAGAAATTGAAAGAGATTTAGGGTTTTAATTCTACAATAAAATTGTTATTGTAACTCTAACTCAAAAAATGCCATTTAATTATGAAACTTACCATCCTAGGATGTCATTCTGCAACACCAACGGCCTCAACGCACCCAACAGCGCAGGTTTTGGAAATAAAGGGTCATTTATTTTTAATTGATTGCGGTGAAGGCACGCAAATGCAATTGCGAAAATGCAGGGTTAAATTTTCGCGTATTCGGCATATATTTATCTCACATTTACACGGCGACCACTTTTATGGATTGGTGGGACTTATTTCTACCTTTCTTTTACTAGGTAGAGAAGCCGAATTGCATGTTTATGGTCCAAAGGGAATAAAACAAGCTATATTATTATTGCTAAAGCTGGGGAAGGCATACACAAATTATCCACTCTACTTTCATGAATTAGAGGAAACCACTCCACAAATCATTTTTGAGGACGACAAAGTTACGGTAGAAACCATCCCGTTGGATCACAGAGTTTATACCAATGGTTTCTTGTTTAAAGAAAAACCAGATGACCGAAGATTAGATGTTGAAAAGGCTCGAAAACTCAATATCGATTTAAGTTATTACAATAAAATTAAACAAGGTTTTGATGTTGAGAATAGGGAGGGCAAACTAATTTCTAATAAAGATATTACTTTTGACCCGCCACCTTCAAAAAGCTATGCTTATTGCAGCGACACAGCTTATTATCCACAGATAGTGCCGCAAATTGAAGGCGCCACTGTTTTATACCACGAATCTACTTTTCTGGAAGAACACCACCATCTTTGCGACAAAACCAAACACAGTACTGCAAAAGAGGCTGGAGTGATTGCCAGAAAGGCAAAAGTTGAAACTTTAATACTCGGTCACTATTCTGGGCGTTATGGCGATTTGGAGCTTTTCCGAAAAGAAGCGCAGGAAGTTTTTGAAAATGTGGAATTGGCGGAGGATGGGAGAGTATTTGAGTTCTGAATAATTTATTTGTACTTTTATTGAAACCATCGCCCTGTTATTTAGAGAAACATGAAAAAATCAATACTCATTTTCTTATTCCTGACCACAACAATGTTTTGTTATTCTCAATATACATCAGTTTCCGACCCCAATTTTGAAAATTTTTTGTAAGCCAACGGTATGGGTGATGGTGTACCTTGAAATGGGCAGGTGCTTACTGCAAATATTGAAAACGTAATTACATTAGATCTTAATTCTCAAATTGGGGTTATAGATTTAATTGGAATAGAAGACTTTATAGCACTCGAATGGTTGGATTTTAGTTATAATTTGGTGGAACAAGTAGATCTTTCACAAAATTCAATGCTTAAAACGCTGGGCTGCACATTTAATCCATTGACTAGTTTGGATTTGTCGAGCAATACACATTTGGAGTGGCTTAGCTGTCAAGGCAGTCAATTAACTAGTTTACTGTTAAATAGTCAAATGTTAGTGGTAGTGGAGTGTTTTGAAAATTATTTGACATCACTGGATTTATCCAATGTGCCATCTTTGATTGAAATCGATAGTAGCTAAAATCAAATTTCAGCATTGGATCTTTCTCAGAATCTTTTTTTAGAAGTACTTTCTTGTTCTTCAAACAATATTGCCTCTTTAGACACCTCTAATAATCCGGAGCTTTTTTATTTGGTTTGCGGTAGAAACGATATAGAGAGTTTGGATCTAACTCAAAATCCTGCCCTAATACTCTTATTGGCTCCATTTATGCCCCCATTAAATCATCTAGACCTACGCAACGGCAATAACGAAAAATTAGGCTCCTTCAATGTATATGGCACAGACAACTTACAATGTATCTTTGTGGACGACGCCAGTGCCACCTATCTTGACGATTGGTACAAAGACCCATTTACAACATTTGTAAATAATGAGGCGGAGTGTGATGCTTTGGGAAATCAGGAATCTGTTGCAGCGCCATTCAAAATTTATCCCAATCCGGCAATTACCTATTTTAATATTTCATCGAAAGTGGAAGGTGACTACTCATTGATTTTAGTACAGGGTAAAATAGACCGTTCGGGCACTATAAATATGGGGCTATCCAGAATTCCGGTTGATGGACTTTTAAGTGGGCTTTATATTTTAAGGGTCTTTTCAGCTAATGGTACTACAACCCAAAGAATAGTAGTGGAATAGTCTTTCAATTTCGCCCATAATTTCAACCATAATTTTAATACATATTTAATATCCCACTGTTTTATAGCTTCGTTAAAACTCTTAACTTGCGTTAAAACTCAAACCATGGCCGAAAAGCTTCACGATTACCGAAAATCTTACGAAAAAGGTGAACTTTCTGAAACGTCTGTTGACGTAAACCCGATGCAGCAATTCCGTACTTGGTTTTATGAGGTGAAGGATAGTGACGGTATAGATGAAGTAAATGCAATGACCCTTTCCACGATCGGTACCGATGGTTTTCCAAAGGGGCGCGTAGTGCTGTTGAAAAAATACGACGAATACGGTTTCTATTTTTACACCAATTACAACAGTGAAAAAGGCAAATCAATTACAAATAATCACAAAGTTTCGCTTTCTTTCTTTTGGCCAAATATGGAACGGCAAATAATTATAAAAGGAATTGCTGAAAAAACTTCGGAAGCAGATTCAACCAACTATTTTCATTCCCGGCCAAAGGGAAGTCAGTTGGGCGCTGCGGTTTCGCATCAAAGTGAAGTTGTAGCTTCACGAGAGGTTTTAGAAAAAAACTTGGCTAAACTCGAAGAGAAATATAAAAACTCCGAAGTGCCAAAACCCGATGATTGGGGTGGCTTTTTGGTAAAGCCTATTTCAATTGAATTTTGGCAAGGCAGGCCCAATAGATTGCACGACAGGATTAGATACACCTTGAAAGGTGAAGACTGGCTAATTGAGCGATTGGCACCGTAAAACCCTAAATTCAGCAATGCAAAAATTAGATAAACTATAGTTAATTTATTAATTTAGACACATAAATCCCCAATTACTGAAGCCATGAAAATACTATACTTAGTACGCCACGCCAAATCTTCTTGGAAACACGATGTAGACGACCACAAACGGCCGTTAAAGGGTAGGGGAAAGCGCGATGGTAAGTTGGTTTCAGAACACGTTTCATCAATAATCCAACCTCCACAAAAAATAATTAGCAGCGATGCAACGAGGGCACTTTCTACAGCACAATTTTTTAAAGATGCTTTACAAATAGATGATGCTAATTTTGAGACAAATCACGAATTATACGATTTTAGTGGGCAAAATGTTATGCGCATTATTAAATCGCTTCCCGAAAATTTGGATAAGGTAATGATCGTAGGGCATAATCACGCATTTACTTCTGTGGCAAATATGTTGGGCGATATTTATATCGATAATGTTCCTACTTGTGGCTTTATTATGTTGGCTTTTAATGTAGAAAAATGGAGCGAAATAACTACAGGTAAAACCATTAACACAATATTTCCGAGGGACTTAAAATAATGACCGAAAAAGTAAGCAAGCATACCCAGCAAGATAATATTTACACTAACAGAGAATTAAGTTGGCTACAATTTAATGCGCGTGTTTTACAAGAGGCTAACGATAAAAAAATTCCGTTAATAGAAAGGTTGCGCTTTTTAGGAATATTTTCTAATAATTTGGATGAGTTTTTTAAAATTCGGTACGCTACTATTAAACGAATTGTAGATGCAGGAAAAATGGGAAAGAGCTTTTTGGGGGGAATTTCGGCGCAAGACCTGTTGGAAGTAATAACAAAAACAGTAATTGAACAACAGGCACATAGCTTAAATATTTTAAGTGATATTCAAAAAGAACTTCGGAAAGAAAATATTTTTATTATAAATGAAACCGAAGTTACCCCAGACCAAAGCAAGTTTCTTTCAGATTATTTTATTCAGAATGTAAGTCCGGCCATGATGACTATTATGTTGGGCGAATTGGAAGAATTTCCAAGCCTTCGTGATAGTGCAGCCTATCTTGCCGTAACCATGGTAATGAATAAGGACGACGATACTTTTGAAACCAAACACAACTACGCGCTAATTGAAATACCACGTACAATAGACCGTTTTGTTGTATTACCACCAAAGGGCGATAAACAATACGTAATTATTTTAGACGATTTAATCAGACATTGTCTGCACAACATTTTTAGCATATTTAAGTACGAAACAATTTCAGCACACATGATTAAAATTACTCGTGATGCCGAGTTAGATATAGACAGTGATTTAAGTAGAAGTTTTATAGAAAAAATTTCAAAAAGTGTAAAAAATAGAAGTGCGGGCGATCCTGTTAGGTTTGTTTATGATAAAAGTATTGACGCAAAAACGTTACAGTTTCTTTTAGATAAAATGGGGGTCGATAAAACCGATAGTATTATTCCTGGAGGAAGATATCATAACCGACGTGATTATATGAATTTTCCAAGGCTGGGAAGACCCGATTTGCAATACGAGCCCAAAGAACCGTTGCCAATTCCCGGTTTAAGCTTACAAGGTAGTTTATTCGATAAGATAGTTAAAAAAGATTATCTTCTTCATGCGCCTTACCAAACATTTATGTATGTTATAAAGTTTTTACGAGAAGCAGCGCTCGACCCAAAAGTAAAATCGATAAAAATTACAATTTATAGACTTGCCGAAGTATCGCATATTGCAAGTTCGCTTATAAATGCGAAAAAAAATGGTAAAGATGTAACGGTTCAAATTGAGTTGCAAGCACGTTTTGACGAAGAAGCCAATATTAAATATGCCGAGTTATTACAAAGCGAAGATATAAAGCTAATATTTGGCGTAAAAGGATTAAAAGTACACTGCAAAGCTTGTTTAGTTGAAAGGATAGAAAATAAGAAAAAAGTGCGTTATGGAATTTTAAGCACAGGAAATTTTAATGAGTCTACCGCTCGATTTTATACAGATTACACGTTGTTTACCGCCAATCCAAAAATTTGTAAAGAAATTAATAAAGTATTCGACTTTTTTGAAGTCAACTACCAAGTTAGAAAATACAATCACTTAATTGTTTCGCCACATTATACCCGAAAGGCTTTGTATCAATTAATTGATACCGAAATTAAAAATAAAAAAGCGGGCCTTCCGAGTGGCATAAAACTAAAACTCAATAGTCTTTCAGATTATAAAATGATAGATAAACTCTATGAAGCGAGTAGGGCGGGTGTAAAAATAAAATTAATAGTACGCGGTATTTGCTGTTTAATTCCGGGGGTAAAAGGGATGAGTGAAAACATAGAGGCTATAAGTATTGTGGGTAAATTATTAGAACACCCTCGATTATTTATTTTTGAAAATGGAGGCGATAATAAAGTTTATATTTCATCGGCAGATTTAATGGGTAGAAACCTCGATAATAGAGTTGAAATATCTTGTCCAATCTACGATGAAGATCTAAAAAAAGAAATATTAGAAAACTTTGAAATTGGATGGCGTGATAACGTGAAAGCGCGTGTTTTTAGTATTAAAAATGATAACGCTTACCGAAGAAATAACAAACCACCCGTGCGTTCACAATTTAAAATGTACGATTATTATTTAAGAAAACTAGAAGTATACTGATTTTGTTGAACATTGAAAAATACGGAGCTGTTGACATTGGCAGTAATGCCATTAGACTTTTAATTGTAACAGTAATAGAGCAAAAAGATAAAGACCCTATATTTAAAAAAACTTCGTTGGTACGTGTGCCAATTCGCTTAGGAACCGAAGTGTTTCTTCACAATAAAATATCTGAAGGTAGTGCAAATAGAATGATAGATGCTATGAAAGCATTTACCCTTTTAATGAAAACGCACAATGTAAAACGCTATAAGGCCTGCGCTACTTCGGCTATGCGAGAGGCTGCTAATGGACACGATGTTGCAAAAAATATCGAGCAAAAAACTGGATTAACGGTTAACATTATTGACGGTAAAGATGAAGCCGAAATCATTGCGTCAACAGACCTTAAAACGTTAATTGAAAAGGATAAAACATTTTTATACGTAGATGTTGGTGGCGGAAGTACAGAATTAACAGTTTTTTCAAACGGTGAAAATTTAATTTCAAAAAGTTTTAAACTGGGAACCGTAAGACTTTTAAAAGGCTTGGTGAACGATACGGTCTGGGATGAAATGGAACAGTGGATTAAAACCGAGACTAAAAAATTTAAAGACATTTCGATGATTGGTAGCGGTGGAAATATTAATACTATCTTCAAAAAAAGCGGTAAAAAAATTGGAAAACCATTGAGCTACTTTTACTTATCCAATTACTATCAAATGATGAATTCGCTGTCCTACGAAGAACGTATTACCCAACTCGATATGAATCCAGACAGGGCCGACGTTGTAATTCCTGCTACCAAAATATATTTATCTGCAATGAAATGGAGTAGAGCCAAAAATGTCTATGTTCCTAAAATAGGTCTTAGTGATGGCATAGTAAAAAGTTTGTACAACGAAAAACTTGCTGCGGAATAAAGAGATTACTTTAACTTCTGTAAAAAATAAAAAATGATCCCTCCAGAAAAGTAGCAGTAAACATCGTAAATGTCGGCTGTGTAGCGATGCGATTGCATAGGCAGATAATATTCAAATGCAATAGAAAACATTGCGACGAGGCTTAAAATTGTAAACAGGTTTAACCTAATGGTATTGTCTTTCTTTACTAACCAAACTCCGTGCAAACATAGGGTTGCTACAAGAGGTATTGTTAAAAAGTCGTTTAAATGGTGAAATATCCAATTAGCTTTAATACCAGAAAAGTGCTTTAACCCTTGTACCCAAAAGAAGATAAATAAAGATAATACTGCATAAAAATGGAGCCATTTTAGTGGAAGTTTGCTTATCATATAAACAACAACGATATTAACCAAACTATAAATCCGCCTATTACCATTACAACCATCCACACCGAGCGTACAACCACAAAAATTGCACGAATTAGCCAAAACCTGCTTGTTTCCCAACGTTCAAAAAATGATGGTTCGCCATCAATTTTTGGCTTTTTCTCTGCACCAATATTATTCTTTGGAGATTTTGTTTTTGTTGCAGATTGAGTTTTTTGACTCTCTATATAAGACCGTTTATATTTTAAATTTTCATCCTTTTCTTGCGAGGCCATAGTCAATCAATTCAACTTGTAAAAATACAAATTATAAATATGAACTGTCGCTAAGTAAAAGGAATAAAGGCATATAAAACCTATTCTATTACCCGTGAATAGATTGGTGTTTACTCAAGTCTTTCATTACTTCTGCTTCAAAAGCAAGTAAATCGTTCCATTTTTTGTCTACTTCTTTTCTATCGCCATATTTGCGCGCAAACCCTAAAAACATAGTATAGTGGTTGGCTTCACTCACCATTAATTTTCGGTAAAATTCTGCCAATTCTTTATCTTCTAACTCTTCGCTTAACAATCTAAAACGCTCGCAGCTACGTGCCTCAATTAGCGCTGCGTACAGCAATCTATGAACCAGTTGAGTGGTGCGGCTTCCACCTTTTGGAAAAAACTGTACAATTTGTAAAACATATTCATCTTTACGGTCGCGACCTAAAACCCAACCCCGTTCTAAAATTTTGTCATGAACCATTTTAAAATGGCTTATTTCTTCTTTAACAAGCGCAATCATTTCCTGAATAAGCTCTGTATATTCTGGGAAACTCACTATTAAAGAAACCGCTGTAGAAGCTGCTTTTTGCTCGCACCAAGCGTGATCTGTAAGAATATCTTCAATATTTTTTTCAACAATATTCACCCAACGCGGGTCTGTGGGAAGTTTTAAACCTAACATACTTGTAATTTTTTAATTTCTATTAAATAATAGACTGCCAACTTTAAACAAAAATGATAATTTTTAAATATCTAAATCAAATTCCTGTCGTAGTTTATCGATAAGCGGATTTATCTCCTTTAATTTTTCATACTTCTCTCTCGTAGTGTACGCATAACGCTTTTCAATAGTTTCGTTAACGGTTATGTCGAGATCTATATTGTAATTTTGCAGTTTTTCACGTAAAAAGGCGAGCAATTCAAATTTGGCTCTTTCAACCTCAGTTTTAATGGTTTGATTTGGAAACTCTAAATGTATAATCGAGCCTGCTAATTTTGGCGTACCCATGGTTAAATGCGACAGCAAATTAAATTTACCACTACGTTCTACACCAGCGGTGTACTCTTGCCAAGCGGTAAGCATTTCTTTTTCTGAAAATTCCTTTACGGGCAAATCTTTTACCTCGGGTTGTTTAGCATCTAACTCTTGCTTTAATTCTTGCTTCTTCTGAATACTTTTTAATGAAAGTGCCGATACGCGTTTCGCATTTCGCTCTGCTATTATTTGCGGTCTGTTTTCAACTTTTTCTGAAGTATTTTTTAATGCTGAACCGTTTTTATATTCTGAAGAATCGTTGTGTTCTGCAAGCTGTTTCTCTTTAGTAGCAATTTCTTTTACAGCTGGTTCTTCAGCACTAATTGTTTCGGTGCTATTTTCAGACCTTGAATGCTGTGAAACACTTTTTTTTGTGATACTTTCAGCCGAAGTAATTTCATCTAATTTATTATTATTTCCTTTAAAATATGAAGGCGGAATTACGAAGCGTCCGTGGTTATTAGACTTTTTTTTTTCGCCCTGAAAATTCAAGGAAGCAAGTTGCATAAGGCACAATTCAACTAGGAGGCGTTGATTTTGACTGGTTTTATACTTTAAATCGCAGGCATTGGCAATTTCAATTGCTTGAACTAGGAAGGTTGTATCTGCCTTTTGCGATTGTTCAAAATACATTGCTTTTACTTGTTCGCCAACCTCTAAAAGATTGATGGTTTCTTGGTTTTTACAAACCAATAAGTCTCTAAAATGTGATGCAAGCCCCATGACAAAATGATGACCGTCAAAACCTTTTGAGAGAATTTCATTAAAAGTAACGAGCACTTGAGGAATGTTGTTTTCTAACAACAAATCGGTAATTTTAAAATACCAAGTATAGTCTAAAACGTTTAAGTTTTCGGTAACAGCTTGTCGTGTAAGATTTTTACCGGCAAAACTAACTACTCTATCAAAAATAGATAATGCGTCGCGCAAGGCTCCGTCTGCTTTTTGAGCAATTACATGCAGGGCATCATCATCGGCATCAATATTTTCGGCTTTAGCTACTTCGGCTAAATGACCTTTAATATCTTGAACGCCAATACGTCTAAAATCGAATATTTGGCAGCGCGAAAGTATTGTTGGAATTATCTTGTGCTTTTCGGTAGTTGCCAAAATAAATATAGCGTGTTTTGGCGGTTCTTCTAAAGTTTTTAAAAAAGCGTTAAAAGCTGAAGGCGACAGCATATGTACTTCATCAATAATATATACTTTATACTTTCCAACTTGTGGTGGAATACGAACTTGATCAATCAAGTTACGAATATCGTCTACCGAGTTGTTTGATGCAGCATCTAATTCAAAAATATTAAAGGCGAAATCTTCATCTTCTCTTTCGGTGCCATCTTGATTTATTTTTTTGGCCAAAATACGAGCGCAGGTAGTTTTACCCACACCGCGAGGGCCAGTAAATAATAAGGCTTGTGCAAGATGATTATTGGCTATGGCATTGTTTAAAGTATTGGTAATTGCCTGTTGACCCACGACGTCTTTAAACGTGGCTGGACGGTATTTTCGGGCCGATACAATAAAATGTTCCATAGTTAAAGCGTCTAAAAAATTCTAAGCTGTTTTACAGTGTTTAGACGTGATAGCAAATATAAAGATGTGTAGTGGGTTTTAAAAAAATAGCGCTTTGTATTTTACTATATTTATTAACATTAAACTACTTTTGTGCCGCAGGCCGCCTTATCGTCGTTCCAATTTTTTTGGATGGGAGGAAAGTCCGGGCACCATAGGGAAGCATAGCGGCTAACAGCCGTCGTTATTTCTGCGAAAGGAGAAATTTCAGGACTAGTGCAACAGAAAGGATGTACAGGTAATGCTGTAGTGAAATCAGGTAAACTCTATGCGGTGAAATGCCACGTAAACCTGTGTCTCGGTTTTTACCGAGTAAGGGTACCCGCCCAAAGCAGGAGGGTAGGCAGATTGAGCGTGTAGGTAACTACACGTCTAGATAAATGATAAGGTGCCAAAAGTGATTTTGGTAACAGAACCCGGCTTATAGGCCTGCATTTTTTATTCTTTAGAATTTATTATAGAAAGCATCCATTGTTTTGCAGCCTCTAAATCGCTAAACGTACTAAATGGAATTTGAATAAAGTAACTTTCAAATTCTGCTACTTTTAAGGTGTTTTCAGTTTTGTAAACTATCGCTATTGCCTTTAAAATAGGAAACTGTCGTGTATATGATTTTGGGGAAAGATTACGGGAATAATCGTGAATTCGGTTTGAAATATAACCAAACGAATTGTCTTTGTAAAAGTCTGTCGCTAAGGCTTGAATTTTAGACACATACTCTTCATCTAAAACAATGCCTTCGGCTGGGGTAGCTACCATATAGCGTTTAAAGAACTCAATCTTTACAAATGGTAGGTTAACGATTTTTATGGGAGTGTTTGACACTTTTACAATTTACGCAAAAAAACTAAAAACATTGCCTCCATACTTTCTTGCTTCGCTAAAGTTTGGCAAATTGGAGAGGTCATTATGTTTTGCATGTTCAATAATTAACAGGCCTTCTTCTTTTAGTAATTTGTTTGAAAATACTAATGATGCTATGCTTTCGAGCTCAGATTCGTCAAAATTGTAAGGCGGATCGGCAAAGATAACATCGTATTTATCGGTAGTGGTTTCTAAAAATTTATTTACCTCTGTTTTAATTGTATTTATAGGAAAATCGAATTCGTTTGAAACTTTATCGATATACTGCACACAGCCAAAATGGGCATCGATTGCCGTAATATTTTCAACGCCGCGCGATGCAAATTCATAACTAATATTTCCAGTTCCCGAAAATAAATCTAAAACCGATATTTCATCAAAATAATAGCGCACCCGTAAGATATTAAAAAGCGCTTCTTTGGCAAAATCGGTAGTGGGTCTAACCGGTAAGTTTTTTGGCGCTACTAATCTTCGTCCTTTGTAAGTTCCTGAAATTATGCGCATTAAATAGTGTTTTTTAGAATAAAGTGTTTGTGAGAAATTGTGTTTTCAATGGTTGGTAAATTGTACTTAGAAGCATCTAAAATTTCGATATGTCGAATATAATTATACGCTATTTTATAAATACTGTCATCTTTCTCAACCTCCCCAAATAAATGCACAGGCAGCGTATCTGGATTTAAATTTAGTTGTTCTATGGCAAATAGCGTATAGTAGATAAAATCTTCGGGCGTTTTATACGAGTAACTATTGCAAAGTTCTAGTTTTCCGTCTTTTAAAATTACACTGTCAAAATTATTATTTTGTATGTGTAAAAACATTCTAGGCAACGCGTATTTTTCGTGACTAAGAATAGTCTTTAACATCACAGTGGTGGCGTGATAATAGTTAAAGGTCCCAAATTTTTCAAAAAAGTAATTGTTTATATTCATAAAGGGAACATAGACTACTACAATATCGTGAGTTTCTAAAACATCGTGCGCCATATAATCATTGGCCAATATTTTGGAATTAAATTTTAGATATTCACTTGCCTTTGTTTCGTCAAACAGTGCTAGTGGCACCAAGGTGTAGACTGGCGTGGCGTAAACAATAGAGATATCGTTAAAACTAAAATTGAAGATATTATTTTCTGAAATTATATTTTCAACCTCTATTAATAATTCTTCGGGAGTAATGCTGTAATCAAAATTCTTTTCGGCAAATAAAATGGTTTTTTGGGTGTCTTGATTGCTTACCAAAAAAGAAAGCCCGTTCAAAGAAATTTGAACGGACAGTCTATAATTTAAAGTGTTTGATATATTATTCGTCTTTTGCGCCATCGTAAATTTTTGGCCAATTTCCAGAAGTATTCACCTCTTGAAGAGAACCTACTTTAATATCTGGACCGTTTACACCATCAACAGACTGTACTTGAAGTTCCTGTGCTAAAAGGTCTGGGTCTCTATCTGCTAAAATAACTTTTTTAGAAACTTTAGCTTCAAAAACTGAATATACAACATCATTCTTTTCTAATTCACCTGCTTTTAATTCAAACTTCGCATCAACACCTTCAATAGGCACATTCATCATTGTCTTGTATCTAGTTGAGTTTCCAAAAAGTGAATCTTTAACCGGCGTAAAACCTAAGGTGTCTATGATAGATTCTTCAATAAAGTATCCATCTGTAATCCCGAAAGCTTTGTTTTTTTCAACATCTGCATAGCTTGTATCACGTCTTTGAGTTCTTGCAAATTCTGCAGTTTCAATAAAGTGAATTAAGCTATCCCAGTTTCCTGTAAATTTTCCTGTAATTTCTTTGTGGGCAAGTTGTGAAGCTTGAATATCTTTTAAATTCTTAATAACTTCGGCGTAACGCTCTTTTTTAATTTTGTTGAATTCAACAGGTCCCATTACTGAGTTGTATAATTTCCACCCCAGAAAGACGATTACAATCCAAAGAACAATCTGAATTACTAATTTCATTATTGATTTTATTTAAGTGTTGATTTTACTATAAAAAGGTCTATCGCAAATCTACAATTTTTTTTTATTCACAAAAGTATATTCCGAAAAAATCATACCTATCTTTAAACCCTCATTTTTAGTACCAAATGATGAATATACCTGAATTTTATAGTTTTTTAAAAGATGATTTTCCGCATAACACCACTACAAAGCAAGATATTGCCCTACAACTTTTAGCAAAATTTGCCCTTAGTAAACAAAAAAATGAAGCGTTTTTATTAAAAGGATATGCCGGTACGGGTAAAACCACCATTGTGGGTTCTTTGGTAAAAAATTTATCTAAAATTAAAAAACGTTCTGTATTGCTGGCGCCAACGGGGAGAGCGGCAAAGGTTATTAGTAACTATTCAAAAAAACAGGCGTTTACAATTCATAAAAAAATATATTTCCCAAAAAGCGATAAGGGCACGGTTTCTTTTACATTGCAACCCAACAAGCACCGCGATACTATTTTTATTGTAGACGAAGCCTCCATGATTCCAGATATAAACCAAGATTCAAAATTATTTGAAAACGGATCTCTTTTAGACGATTTAATGCAATTTGTTTACAGTGGCAATAACTGTAAGCTTTTGCTTATTGGCGACTCTGCCCAGCTGCCGCCAGTGCATCTGGATATAAGTCCGGCTTTAGACGCTAGTTTGCTCGAAAATCAATACGACAAAGAAGTTATTAAAATTGAGTTAGACGAAGTAGTGCGTCAACAAAAAGACAGTGGTATTTTGGTAAACGCAACTCGAATTAGAGAACGATTGGAAGACGAATTATTTGAAGCTTTTAAATTTTCTGGAATTAATTATCCCGATATTATTCGTCCCGTAGATGGGCAAGAAATTATGGATGCCATTAACGATAGCTATTCGGCGTTGGGCAATGAAGATACTGTAATTATTGTACGCTCAAATAAACGAGCCAATTTGTATAATCAAAGTATTAGGGAACGTATTCTCTTTCAAGAATCTCAACTTTCGGCAGGCGATTATTTAATGGTTGTAAAAAACAATTATTTCTGGGTAGACAATCAAAGTGAAGCTGGCTTTATTGCCAACGGCGATATTGTAGAGGTGTTAGAAATTTTCGCATTTAAAGAATTATACGGTTTCCGCTTCGCCGAAGTAAAATTGCGTATGGTAGATTACCCAAATATGAAACCTTTAGAAACAGTGCTACTTTTAGATACGCTTACTTCCGAAACTCCCTCACTTACTTATAACGAATCAAACCAGTTGTATCAAGAAGTAATGAAAGATTACGCAACCGAAAAGTCTAAGTATAAAAAGTTTTTGGCTGTTAAAAACAATAAGTACTTTAATGCTTTGCAGGTAAAATTTAGTTACGCAATTACATGTCACAAATCTCAGGGTGGACAATGGAATACTGTTTTTGTAGAACAACCGTATCTGCCTAATGGAATAGACAAAGATTACCTGCGCTGGCTATATACAGCAATAACCAGAGCACAAGAAAAATTGTATTTAATAGGTTTTAAAGACGAATTTTTTATAGAAAACTAAGCAATTACTACAATCCATGGAAACTCTCGAATTATTTATTAGCATTTTTTTAGGTGTGGGTTTAGCTGCCGCTGTTGGCTTCAGAGTGTTTTTGCCATTGCTGGCTTTGAGCCTTGCTGGATATTTAAGTTATATTCCATTAAACGAGAGTTGGCAGTGGTTGGGCAGTTTAACTGCCGTAATAACGCTAAGTATTGCAACGATTATAGAGGTATGTGGCTATTATATTCCGTGGATAGATAATGTTTTGGATACAATCGCGCTGCCATTGGCTACGCTTGCAGGAACGGTAGTAATTGTTGCGACAGTTTCAGAAGTGAGTCCGTTTGTAACTTGGGCATTGGCAATAATTGCTGGAGGTGGGACTGCAGCTGTTATAAAAGGAAATAGCGCCGTCGCAAGGCTTACCTCAACATCTACTACTGGCGGACTCGCAAACCCAGTACTTACAACGGTTGAAACGGGTATTTCGGGGTTTATGGCGATAGCTTCAATATTTATCCCAATTTTGGCCTTTATTTTCGTTATTTTATTATTTATAATAATCTTTAGATTTTATAAAAAGCTTCGGAAAAAAGATAGTTTCGGAGTTTAATCTTCTTATTTTTGAATTCATTTTAAATATTCCGACTTGAAAATTATAGCAATGATTCCTGCGCGTTATGGCGCATCGCGATTTCCTGGTAAATTAATGCAAGACTTGGCAGGAAAACCTGTAATAGTACGAACTTATGAAGCAGCAAAAGCTACCAATCTTTTTGAAGAGGTTTATGTAGTTACCGATAGCGAGGTTATCTTCCAAGAAATTGTAGACAATGGTGGAAAAGCCATTATGAGCATTAAAGAACACGACTGTGGTAGTGATAGAATTGCCGAAGCTGTAGAAAATATGGACATTGATATTGTTGTAAATGTTCAAGGCGATGAACCCTTTACAAGCCGCGAAAGTTTAGAAAAAGTACTGTCGGTTTTTAATGAACCCGATGCCGATAAAATAGATTTGGCTTCGTTAATGACCGAAATTCATGATTGGAAAGAAATAAGCGACCCTAATTGCGTAAAGGTTATTGTAGATAGAGATAATTTTGCACTTTACTTTTCACGGTCGCCTATTCCGTATCCTCGCGATAAAAATGTTGCGCTACAATACTATAAACACAAAGGCATATATGCCTTTAGAAAACAAGCTATTTTAGATTTTTACAGATTGCCGATGCGGGCGTTAGAGGCTGTTGAAAAAATTGAATGCATTCGTTATTTAGAATACGGAAAAAACATAAAAATGGCCGTTTCGAACACCACAGGAGTTGAAATTGATACGCCCGAAGACTTGGCACGTGCCAATAGAATGTTTCAAGAAAAAGAGGAGTTAACGGTAAATAACAAGTTTAGAAACTTTCCAATGGTGCCTAAGGTAGTTTTTGGCGAAGGGTGTTTTGACCAATTGGATACGATTATTTCGGCACAGAAAAAGAAAAAAGCACCTTTTATATTTTTAATAGACGATGTTTTTAAAAATAATACTGAAATATTAGATAGAATTAACCTTCGCTTTAACGACAAACTATTTTTTATTTCGGCTGCTAAAGAGCCTACAACCGCACAAGTGGACGACTTGGTTAAAGAAATTAAAGCTGAATTTACGTATTTGCCATCAGGGATCATTGGTATTGGTGGCGGTACGGTTTTAGATTTGGCCAAAGCAGTGTCTATTATGCTTACTAATAAAGGTAGTGCTACAAATTATCAAGGGTGGGATTTAGTTAAACAAAAGGCCGTTTATCACGTAGGGATTCCTACAATTTCGGGTACTGGCGCCGAGGTTTCGCGCACTACCGTTTTAACGGGTCCAACCCGAAAACTGGGTATTAATAGCGATTATACTCCCTTTGACCAAGTAATTTTAGATCCCGAGTTAACAAAAGGAGTACCCAAAAATCAGTGGTTTTATACAGGAATGGATTGCTTTATTCACTGCGTAGAATCTTTAAACGGTACTTTTTTAAATGCTTTTAGTCAAAGTTATGGCGAAAAAGCATATGATTTATGTAAAGAAATATTCTTACACGACTCGCTTCCTGAAGCCGAAAAGCGCGCAAAACTTATGATGGCGTCTTGGCACGGTGGTATGAGTATTGCCTACTCGCAAGTAGGAGTAGCGCACGCAATGAGCTATGGGCTTGGTTATGTTTTGGGTACAAAGCACGGCGTAGGGAATTGTATTGTTTTTCAGCAATTAGAAGAGTTTTACCCAGATGATGTGGTACTATTTAAAAAGATGGTAGAAAAACACAATATAGAATTGCCGAAAAATATTTGTACAAATCTTTCCGAAGATCAAATTGAAACCATGATAACGGTAGCTTTAGGCTTGGTTCCTTTATGGGAAAATGCCTTGGGTAAAGATTGGACCAATATCGCTACGCGCGAGAAATTGAGAGCGCTGTATTTAAAAATGTAATGTAGGGTAATGGGTTTAGCAAAATTTGTGTTCGAAAAAATTATGGGGTGGAAAATTGAAGGAAATTTTAACCCCGAAGTAAAGAAAGCCGTAATTATTGTAGTTCCGCATACCAGTTGGCACGACTTTTATATTGGGCTCTTTACCCGAAGAATTACAAAAGTTGATATTAATTATATTGCCAAAAAAGAATTATTTAAATGGCCGTATGGTTGGTATTTTAAGTGGACTGGCGGAAAAAAATTAGACCGCACCCCAGGACAAAACAAAGTAGAAGCCATTGCCGAATTATTTAAAAATAATGACGAGTTAAGGTTAGCTCTTTCTCCCGAAGGCACCCGAAAAAAAGTTGAAGTGTGGAAAACGGGATATTATTATATCGCTCTTAAAGCCGAAGTACCCATAATTTGCGTTGCTTTTGATTATAAAACTAAACGAGTGATTATTGACAATCCATTTTATCCAAAAGGGAATATTGAAGAAGACACAAAAAAAATGCGAGCCTTTTTTAAAGGGGTAGTAGGGAAAGTTCCTCACTTTTCGTAGCATCAAAGCGTTAGGCTAATTTCTTTAACAATCGGCATAAATCGTAGTTAAATTATAGTTAACCACGGGTTATTCACTTTTAGGTTTAGATTCTAATTATTAAATATGTAAAAAAATTAAGCAGTTATGAGAAAAATAAATTCAATAATTTCAATTTTAGCTTTATCGCTTTTAACTGTTGCTTGTAGCAGCGATGACGAAACAGGTGGTGGCGAAGTTGTGCCAACCCCCATTTTTGCTAACCTTTTTGTAACAAGTAATACAAGTGGGTCCATCCTTACCTATGATTTTACACCCAATGGGTTGCAAACTCGCAGTTTTACAACCAGCTCTAACGACAACGAAGGAATTTATTACGATGACGATGCAGATGAACTTGTAATAAACTCAAGGGCTCAATCGGTTATTAATACTTATAATAATGTCGATAATGCTTCGAACGGAAGCCCAATAACTCCTTTTTTATCTAGCCCCGCTGTTTTGGAAAGTCCGCGTGATTTGGCTGTAAAAGACAACTTTTATGTGGTTTCAGATAATACAGACGTAGATGGCGATCCAAGTACTGCCGATGGTAGATTTTTTGTGTTTACCAGAGATGCAAACGGGTACACATTGCGTAATACAGTTACTGTAAACTACGCTGTTTGGGGAATTCAATTTATAGGAAACGACTTGTATACCGTTGTAGACAATACAGGCGATGTAGCAGTGTTAAAAAGCTTTTTAACAGCTTACACGACCGATGTTACAGCAACACCCGATAAGCAAATTACAATTGAAGGTATTACAAGAACACACGGTATTACCGAAGACGACGGCTTTGTAATTTTGACCGATATTGGCGATGCTGCAAATGCTAGTGATGGCGGATTTCATTTTATTAGCGATTTTGTAAACAAGTTTAATGCAACTCCCGATGGAGAAACCCTTGAAATTGTTGGTAACCAAGTGCGCGTTTCGGGATCGTTAACAGAGTTGGGTAATCCTGTATCTGTTGCTTATGAGCATACAGATAACACTGTATTTATTGCCGAACGTGCTAATGATGGTGGTAAAGTATTAATATTTTACAACATAGAAGCAGGAGGTAATTTAGTACCTAATGTAAGCACAGCTTTTGAAGGAGCTTCATCGTTGTATTTTGCCGATAGGTAATTGATAAAATATTGTAGTAATAAAAAAGCCACTTTTTAAAGTGGCTTTTTTTTAATTTGTAGATTCTTCCATTGTGTGATATACATTTTGTACATCATCATCTTCTTCAATTTTTTCTAAAAGCTTTTCTACGTCGGCGGCTTCTTCTTCGTTTAATTTTTTGGTTACTTGTGGTATACGTTCAAATCCCGAAGAAAGTATTTCAATATTATTGCTTTCGAGGTAAGATTGTATAGCTCCAAAACTTTCGAAAGGAGCATAAATTAACACCCCGTCGTCATCTTCAAAAATCTCTTCAACGCCGTGGTCTATTAATTCTAATTCGAGTTCTTCAATATCTAACCCCTCTGGGTTTATTCTAAAATTACAAGTATGGTCAAACATAAAAGAAACCGATCCTGAGGTACCTAAACTACCGTCGCATTTATTAAAATAACTACGAATATTGGCTACGGTACGTGTATTATTATCGGTTGCTGTTTCAATTAAAATTGCAATTCCGTGTGGGGCATACCCTTCAAATAACACCTCTTTATAATCGCCCAAACTTTTATCGCTTGCACGTTTAATAGCGCGCTCTACGTTGTCTTTAGGCATATTTACAGCTTTCGCATTTTGAATTACTGCACGTAGCCTGGCATTAGTATCGGGGTCTGGACCTCCTTCTTTTACCGCCATAACTATATCTTTGCCAATGCGTGTAAATGCCTTAGACATTGCAGACCACCGCTTCATTTTTCTGGCTTTTCTAAATTCAAAAGCTCTTCCCATAAACTATTTTGTATTTGGTTTTAAAAATTTATATTCCTGAAAAGTAGGGTCAAATATATAAAAATCAATTTTCAATACCCTTCCTTATTCGATTTCCCAAATATTAGGAAATTTTAATAATAACATCTGTAATAATAGAAAAAAAATTGACGTTCACTACAAACTTTATCCAATTAGCGTATCGATAATATTTGCCAATTCAAAATCTTTTTCGGTTACGCCGTCGGCATCGTGAGTAGTTAAGTAAATTTCAAGTGAGTTGTATACATTACTCCATTCGGGGTGATGTTGCAATCTTTCGGCTTCAAAAGCAATGCGTGTCATTGCAGAGAATGCTTCTTTAAAATTATCAAATTCAAAAATTGTATGAAGCGCACCATCGTGATAATCCCAGCCTTCAAAATCTTTTAATTTTTCCTCAATTTGTTTGTCGGTTAATGCTTTCATAATAATATTATTTTATTGATACTACTTCTTCATTTAAGCTGCAATCTTCAATTACTTCTGAAATTGTTATTTGATGTTGATTTGGCAATTTATTTTCCTTTGGAAGAATTGCGTTATAACTATCATCGTTTTTACGAAATACATTTTTAAAGATTAAATTTTCGCCACCAATTTTTTCAGCAATTTCAAGAAACAAGTCGTCGTGGTGCACCATATCATTACTCGCAAGGTGAAAAATTCCACGTTTAGATTGGTTTATAATATAATGAATTTGTTGACAAAACTTGTCAATTGTGGTAGCGGTTATAATTAAGTTTGGATAAACTTCAAAAGCTACGTGATGCCGCATACACTGCCGTAAATGTAAAATTTCGGGCGAATTTATTCCCAAAACCATCGGCAACCTAATTATTGTGGTTTGCTGTGGAATGGTTTCTAGAAATAGTTTTTCAACTGAAATTTTAAACCTCCCTGCACTGGTTTCAGACAAAGTAACATTGTTTTCGTATGCAGGGTGTTTCCACTTTCCGTTAAAAACTTCGGCAGAGGAAATGTACAAAACAGCACAATTTGAATTGATGAGTGCGTAGTTTGAAATTTCTTGATGTACGTTAAATGCCGAAGAAGATTCACCCGCAAAAGCCGAAATTATTACGCTTGGTCTAAAGGAATTAAGCAATAGTAAAACAGAGTCTTTTTCAGTACAAAACTTATGAAAAACCTGATTTTCTGAAAAAGTACCTACTTGTGTACAGTATGTACCATGAACTTCAAAATAGGAGAGGAGCTCTTTATAAATGGCATTGCCAATAAAGCCGCTACCTCCTAAAATTAAAATTCTGTGTTTTTCGGGTTTCATTTTAAAAAAATCTATTGCCTAAATTTTAAAAAATAGACAATTTGGTTTTGGTTGTAAATTGTTCCAACGCTTGCATCCCCAAATACGAATTACCCTGCGGATTTAACCCCGGCGACCAAGTTGCAATTGTAAAACATTGTGGCAATAAGGCAACAATACCCCCGCCAACACCACTTTTACCCGGTAAGCCTACCTCAAAAGCGAACTCTCCCGCTTCATCGTAAAAACCGCAGGTAAGCATAATTGCATTTATACGCTTTACTTGGCTTGCCGTTAAATGTTCTTGGTCGTGAATGCACCTGCCTTTATTTGCAAAAACATAAAATGCATTGGTAAGTTGTTTGCAATCCATCATTATAGAACATTGATAAAAGTAAAAGTCTAAAACATCATCAACGTCATTTTCTAAATTGCCATATGATTTTAAAAGATTGGCAGCCGCATAATTGTTGTAGCCCGTTAGTCTTTCGCTCTCGGCAACTGTTTCGTTAAACGAAATTGTGTCGTCGTGTGCTAATTGACGTACAAAGTTTAGAAAATCGTCTTTTGGGTTTTCTAGGTTTGAAAGTAAAACATCGGCAACCACAATAGCTCCAGAATTAATCAACGGATTACGCGGAATACCGTTTTCCATTTCTAAAAGCGAAAGGTGGTTAAAGGGGTTTCCCGAGGGTTCTACATCCATACGTTTCCACAGGTTGGTGCCTACTAATTGGAACGCTTTTGCCAATGAAAGCACTTTAGAAATACTTTGAATAGACAATTTTTCGGAGGCATCACCAACCGAATAGTTTTCACCTGTAATTAATTGCAGATGAATACCAAATTTCTCTTTAGGGACATTGGCCAATTCAGGAATATAACCTGCAACTTCACCTTTGTCTTTAACGTTGGTTAATGATTCGTGAATTTCATCGAGTATTTCTTGGTAATCTACCATTAGCCCTTATAAAATGGTGTTTTTACAATGGTTGCTGCAACTGGTTTTTTTCTTATTTGAATAAAAATTTCTGTTCCGGGAGCGCTATTTTCAACAGTAACGTAGCCCATTCCAATTGCTTTGTTAAGTGAAGGTGCCATAGTACCACTAGTTACTACGCCAATAGTATTTCCATTTTTATCGGTAATATCGTAGTCTTTTCTTGGAATACCGCGGGCGGATAACTCAAAACCTACAAGCTTTCTTTTTACACCTTCTTCTTTTTGCTTTTTTAAGTTTTCAGAATTTACAAAGTCTTTTGTGAATTTTGTAATCCAACCTAACCCAGCTTCTAATGGCGAGGTAGTTTCATCTATGTCATTGCCGTAAAGACAAAAGCCCATTTCTAATCGCAAAGTATCGCGAGCAGCAAGGCCAATAGGTTTTATTCCAAAATCTGCGCCGGCTTCCATTACTTTATTCCACACTTGTTCAACTTCGCTGTTTTTGCAATAAATTTCAAAACCGCCGCTTCCTGTGTAGCCAGTAGCGCTTATAATTACGTTCTCTATTCCTGCAAAATCTGAAACTTTAAAATGATAAAATTTTATAGCGCTTAAATCTTCAGAAGTTAAAGATTGCATTGCTTCTATGGCTTTGGGGCCTTGAATTGCCAACAATGAAAAATCATCAGATAAGTTGCGCAGGGTAGCTCCCATTGTGTTGTATTTTGAAATCCACGCCCAATCTTTATCAATATTTGAAGCATTTACCACCAACAGCCACTTTTCTTCTTCAATACGGTAAACAATTAAATCGTCTACAATACCACCAGTTTCGTTTGGAAAACAGCTGTACTGTGCTTGGCCAACCGCAACTTTGGAAGCGTCGTTGCTACACACTTTTTGAATTAAATCTAATGCATTGGGACCAGAGACCAAAAATTCGCCCATATGCGAAACATCAAATACACCCACAGCATTTCGTACTGTTTCGTGCTCTGCGTTTACACCCTCATAAGATACGGGCATATTAAATCCTGCATACGGTACCATTTTGGCACCCAATTTTTCATGGAGTTCGGTAAGTGCTATTTTTTTCATTGTAATTCGGTATTAAAAATGTGTGCGCCTTGTGTAATGGCAGACTAATTCAAAATTTTAAATAAAACATTCTATTGGCAAATGTATTATATTACTTTTCAGATAACGAGTGTTTGGCGGGTTTATTTTTTATGTTTTTTGAAGTTAAATTCATCTTAATCATACGCTCATTTCTGTTGTTTTCAATACATTTAAAATAAAAACAATGTCTACTACTGTTTCGCGTAATCCGTATACCGGAGACGAGATAAATTCATATAAAAATTATTCTAAACAAAAGGTTGCCGAAATTATCGATAAAGCCGATAAGCAGTTTTATAATTGGCGAGAAACCTCTTTTGCTGAAAGAAAAAAGTTGATGTTGGCCGCAGCTTCTGAATTGATTAAAAATAAAGAAGAATATGCCAATACAATGACTCTGGAAATGGGCAAGCCTATCACGCAAGCCATAGCCGAAATTGAAAAGTGCGCTTGGGTGTGCGAGTATTACGCCCAAAATGCCGAAAAACACCTCGAAAATGAAGTTATTAAAAGCGACGCGTATAAAAGCTATGTAAGTTTTGAACCGTTGGGGGCAGTGTTAGCTGTAATGCCTTGGAATTACCCGTATTGGCAAGTGTTTAGGTTTGCTGCTCCCGCGTTAATGGCAGGGAATATTGGCGTTTTAAAACACGCTTCAAATGTTTTTGGCTGTGCTTTAAATATTGAAAAGATTTTTAAAAGAGCTGGCTTCCCCGATTATTGTTTTTCAACCTTGTTAATTGGCGGTAAAGACGTAGAAGCGGTTATTGAAAATGAAAAAATTAAAGCTGCAACCTTAACCGGAAGCGGTCCTGCGGGTGCTTCGGTGGCATCTATTGCCGGTAAAAATATAAAGAAGTCGGTTTTGGAACTTGGCGGGAGCAATGCGTTGGTAGTTTTTAAAGATTGCGATATTGAAAAAACGGTTGACACCTGTGTGCAAGCGCGATTTCAAAATACCGGTCAAAGTTGTATTGCCGGGAAAAGGTTGTTGATTGATGCGTCAATTTCAGAAGAATTTACCGAGAAACTCCTCGTAAAAGTGAGAGAATTAAAAGCAGGCAACCCAATGGATGAAGACACTTTTATAGGCACCATGGCTCGCGAAGATCTAGCAGAAGATTTAGAAAAACAAGTTAATGAATCTATTAAAGCAGGAGCAAAATTGCTAATAGGAGGCAAGCGACAAGGAGCATTTTTTGAGCCAACGGTTTTAACCAATGTTACAAAATCTATGGCTGTGTTTAAGGAAGAAACTTTTGGTCCGGCATTGGCTATAACCACTTTTAAAACTGAAGAAGAAGCCGTTGAGCTTTCTAATAATTCTAAATTTGGGTTGGGAGTTTCACTATTTACCAAAGACGTTAAAAGAGCCGAAACTTTAGCTTTTCAATTTGAAGAAGGCGCTGTTTTTATAAATGAATTGGTAAAAAGCGACCCGCGTTTGCCCTTTGGCGGAATAAAAGAAAGTGGCTATGGTCGTGAATTAAGCAAATATGGAATTCGTGAATTTATTAATAAAAAGACCATTTATATTAATAAGTAAAATTTCAGAATTTATAAATTTAAACAATTGTTAAAGGATAAAACTAGATGAATTTTCACACTCGAAAATGGATTAAACCCGAAGATTTAAACCCTAATGGTACTTTGTTTGGGGGCCGACTTTTAGAATGGATAGATGAAGAAGCTGCGTTATATGCAATAATCCAACTTGAAAACCCACGAACAGTAACAAAATTTATGAGTGAAATAAATTTTAGAAGCTCGGCAAAAAAAGGGGATATTATTGAAATAGGCTTAGAAGTATCAGCTTTTGGAAAATCATCGCTTACTCTCGCTTGCGAAGTGCGCAATAAAATGACACGAGAGGTTATTATTAGTATCGATAAAATAATAATGGTAAGTTTAGACAAAGCCGGAAAACCTTCGCCACACGGCAAAACTAAGGTAGAGTATGTAAAAGATAGGTTAGCTTAGGCTTCCACCATTTTTTGTAAATCTTTTCCGGTTGGCAGTTCAAATACTTCCAAATCAAAGTATTTAATAGCAGCCAATAAATGGTCAAAGATGTCGGCTTGAATATGCTCGTAATTTACCCACCGTTTGTCTTTACTAAAACAATAAATTTCTAAAGGCAGTCCTTTTTCGGTAGGAGCTAAATGGCGTACCATTAAATACAAATCTTTATTAATTGCCGAATTTTCGTTTAAAACAGCATTAATATAGTGGCGAAAAACGCCGAGATTTGTTTGGTTTCTACCGTTAATTAAAACCTTTTTATCTATTTCGTTTCTGCTATTGTAATTATCAATATCCTTTTGGCGATGTTCCAAATACGGTTTTAAAAGGTGTATTTCTTTTAAGCGTTCTATTTCATCGGGAGCGAGAAATCTAATAGAAGATTGTTTTATATAAAGCGAACGTTTTATACGTCTACCGCCGCTTTCTTGCATGCCTCGCCAGTTTTGAAAAGAATCGGCAATTAAGCTGTAGGTAGGAATGGTGGTAAATGTGTTGTCAAAATTTTGCACACGAACCGTTGCCAAATTAATTTCGGTTACCGTGCCATCTGCGCCAAATTTGCTAAAGGTAATCCAGTCGCCAATACGTACTATATCGTTTACTGAAACCTGAATACTTGCAACAAAACCAAGAATGGTATCTTTAAAAATTAACAATATAACCGCCGAAGCTGCACCTAAGGTTGTTAAGCTTATTATTGAAAACCCTGTAAGCAATTGTACAATCCAAAAAATTGCCACACCCCAAGCAAACATCATTAAAACCTGAATATAGCTTTCAATAGGTTTGTCGTGATATTTTTCGGTTCCCTCAAGAAATTTTCGGGTTGAACGCAAAACACTTCTAAAAATATACACCCCAAGAACAATTAAATATCCTTTTGCAATTACCTGAAAGGCATTGGCAATTATGGGCGAATCGCTAAAAATTAAGGGTATTAAATACCAAACAAGCGCAAGTGGAAATAACTGTGCAATATAACGCGGAAAGTTACTTGTAACTAAATAATCGTCAAAAGTAGATTTTGTTTTATTGCTAAATGTAAGAAAGGTTTTAACGATTATTCTTTTTGCAATAGCGGCGATAAATAAGACCATTATTAAAATAATGATAAAATTTACGATAACATTCAAAAAGATAGCCCATTCCATTACCATACCTTGGTCATAGAGATAGTCTTGAAAAAGTTTACTAAGTTTTTGAATACTAAAATTGTCCATTATAAATATTTACGTTCAGCATAAAACGGTCCAAAAGGTAAAACAGAGCACATAACAACGATAAATAATACCTTTAAAGACCAATTTAATTTTTTATACATATAAAGCGCACCGCCTACATATAAAACAAATAAAATACCGTGAGCCATTCCTACAATTTCTACCATCTGCGGCATATTCCAAATGTATTTTAAAGGCATTGCAATTCCTAAAAGAACTAAAAATGAAATAGCTTCCAAAGTACTTATAATTCTAAAAGTTTTTATTGAGTTTTCCACGGTATAAAATTTTTGCAAAGATACATGTTGTTAACTGTTAACGTAAATTTTAATACTATTTTAAGGAAGAAATATATTTAATAGAATTATTATCTTTAAAAGAAAATTTTATGCAGCTATTTCTACAATCGCCAACCGAAACCATTCAAAATTCGCTACAAAACTATTATGACGAATTTTTAAAAATTTTACCCAGAATTGCGTTGGGAGTGTTGGTGATAATTTTAGGAATATTACTGGCTCAATTATTAACAAATTTTTACAAAAGACGATTTCAGCAACAATCTGAAGATCCATTAATGTCAAAATTTTTAGCCCAAGCGGTAAAAGTAATTTTAATAATAATAACCATTATGCTTGCCTTAAAAGTTGCTGGTTTAGACGGAATTGCAACTGGAATATTGACTGCAGTGGGAGGGGGAGCCATAATTTTGGGATTTGCTTTTCAAGATATTGGTAAAAATTTTTTAGCCGGAATTATTTTAGCATTTAATAGACCTTTTAATATTAACGATACTATAAAAGTTGATAACATTTTTGGAAGAGTAAAAGAATTGAGTTTTCGGTATTCGCATATAAAAACATTCGACGGTCGCGATATTTATATCCCAAATAGTGATGTACTCACCAAACCCGTTGAAAATTACACGGCCGATGGTTTTTATAGAGTAGATTTTACCGTAGGAATTGGTTACGAAGATGATATTGAAGCCGCCAAACAAGTAATTCAAGAAATTTTAAACGCCAATACCGAAATTGTGCAAGACGAAGTTCACGAAAATTTTGTAATTGAAGATGCGCTTGCCGCAAGTACGGTAAATTTAAAAGTGTTTTTTTGGGTAGACACTTTAGATTATCGTCGAGCCTCGCGGGTTTTACGGGGTTTAATTATTAGACAGGTAAAAGAACAGTTGTTTAATAAAGGCTTTAATCTACCTGCAGATATTAAAGAATTAAAGATTTACGGTACCGAAGATGCCATTCCTATTAAATTTAGAAATACACCCGAAAAATTAAGCGAATAAATTATTCATCGCAGGGTAGTGGTACATTTAACGTCTTAAATTTACCACTACCTCTAAAACTAAAATGCCACCACTCGGTACGTATTGTATTAAACCCAAATTTACGCATCCCTTCAAAAAGAAGTTTTCGATTTGCTAAAATTTCTTTAGAAAAATTATAATTATCAATATGGGCTTCTCTCCCAAAATAATCGTAATCGCTGCCCATTTCAACATAACAACCCTCTAAGGTTTCGAGGGTAATATCGACGGCTGCCCCTTTGTTATGAATTGATCCTTTGCCATACGGATTGCCAACGTACGATGGGCGCGGAACTTTAGACCACATTTTTTTCTGAACATCTAAAGGCCTGTAGCAGTCGTAAACTTTTATTCGGTAACCCAATTCACAAAAATATTGATTGGCTTTTAAAAGTGCTTTGGCCACTTCGGGTTGCAACAGGCAAGTAGCACAGTTATAAAGTGTTTCGCCAATAAAGTTGTTGGGGGTGGCATATCTAATTTCATAACCAAATTCGGTAGATAAGTTTTCTAAATTTACCAGTCTTTCTTGCGAATTTACAATAGTGGAAATACCTACAAAAAGTAGGGTGGTAAACGATAGTGAGAAAAATTTCATAGGTTAAATTTAAGCAGAATTTAATAACATTGAAAATTGCCTTTTGTAACTTTGAAAACAAAACAAAATAATATGAAAAATTTAGAAAACAAAGCTGCATTAATCACTGGAGGAACCAAAGGTATAGGTTTTGGAATTGCAGAAGCACTGCATAAAGAAGGTATAAATGTTGCAATTACCGGTAGAAATTTAGAAACCGCTCAAGAGGCAGCTTCGCAATTAAATAATTTGGCAAATAAAACCGCCAAAGCCATAGCAATTGAAGCCGATGTACGCGATTATGAGAGCCAGGAAAGGGCGGTACAAAAGGCTGTAAATGAATTTGGGAAATTAGATATTGTTATCGCAAATGCTGGACTGGGACATTTTGGATCTGTTGAAGATTTAAGTGTAGAGCAATGGCAGGAAACTATCGATACAAATCTATCTGGTCCATTTTATACGCTTAAAGCAAGTGTAGACCAATTAAAGGATAATAAAGGGTATTATATTAGTATTTCTAGTTTGGCGGGTACAAATTTCTTTAAAGGCGGAAGTGCTTACAATGCGAGTAAGTTTGGCTTAACTGGTTTTAGCCAAGCCGCGATGTTAGATTTACGCAATTACGGCGTAAAAGTTTCTACAATTATGCCTGGGTCGGTATCTACATATTTTGCTGGAAATGAGCCCGATGAAAGTGATGCTTGGAAAATTCAGATTGAAGATATTGGCGAGTTGGTTGTAGATTTATTAAAAATGAATTCGCGTACGTTACCTAGTAAAATAGAGGTACGGCCTACGACGCCTCCTTCAAAATAATTTTATAATTTTATCAATAAAAAAAAGGCGGTGCGTTTTAAAACACATCGCCTTTTTTATTAAATATACTTGATATTAATTAGCTGAAAGAAGCGCTAAAAACTTGTCTAAATTTGGCAAAATAACAATTCTAGTTCTTCTGTTTTTTGCACGACCTTCTTTAGTATCATTTTCGGTTAAAGGGTGAAAACTACTTCTACCCGCAGCAATTAATTTTTCGGGTGCAACGCCGTATTTATGTTGCAAGGTGCGAATAACCGCTGTAGCACGGGCAACACTTAGCTCCCAGTTATCTTTAACATAGGCACCAGGTTTTACAGTTTGGCTATCGGTATGTCCTTCAACCATTACTTCTAAGGCCGGCTCGCTATTAATAACATTAGCTAGGCGTTCTAACAACGGATTTGCTTTAGTGTTTACACGCGCACTCCCCGAATTGAATAATAATTTATCTGAAATAGTTATCATTACTACTGTTTCGTCGATATCAATTTTAATATCGTCTTCTTCGCCTTGGCCAACTAAACTGTTATCCAAATTGTTTTTAAGGTTATACGAAACAATAAGATTCATGGAATCTTTTAACGATTTTGCTTGTGCCAATTCTTTTTGGTCTATTTTGGCGAGTGCCTCCCTCATTTTGGCTTTTTCATTTTCTGAAATTACTACGCCTTCGGTGTGCTGCAAACGGCTATTATTACTGTCGGTTAACGATTGAATTTTCGAATTGTAGTTTGCAACCCTTTCTTCAATTTTGGCATATTTTGCCTCAATTTCTTCTTTTTCAAGCTGTGTTTTAGCAAGGGTAGAACGTGTATCGTTATATTGATTTTCTAACGTAACATACTTCTTTTTTGAAACACAGGAGGTAAAAAATACAGCTCCTGATATCATGGTTAGCATTAATGTCTTTTTCATAATTTCTAAGTTTTTATAGGTTTACAGCAAATATAACCGACGAACGCACCAAATTATGTGTTAAGACATGCTATTGTTTTGTTAAAAGGTAGTGTTTAGAAAATTTCAAAAACAAAGCCAAGTAACCAATATAGAATTATAAATACCACAATGGTACCTATACAGCCGCATTTGCCACCGCCAATTTTTTTAGCGCCCCATCCTGCAAGTAGCGCTCTAAGTAATTTCTGCATATATGTATTTTTAAATTGATTATTAGTGAATATTAGTCTTGGTTATTGTTTTTCTCTTCAGAATTTGATTGTTGTTCTTGAGGTTCCATCCTAAGTTTATTTTTAGCAAAATCTAAAGTTCTTATTGGGAATGGAATATTGATGCCAGCTTCGTCAAAATGCTTTTTAATAAGCTTTATTGCTTTGTGTTGTGCTTCGTATTTTGGTTTCGGTTTCTGGCTTGTAATCCAAAAACGAACCATAAAGTTTATTGAGCTATCGCCAAATTCGGTAAAGAAAAATTCGACCCCTTCGTTTGCGCGTTGTTCAAAGTTTTCAGAAATTATTTTTACAACTAAATTTTCAACTTTTTCTAAATCGTCTTCATAACCTACACCACAGCTTACCGAAATTCTTCCGCGTTCTGTCCACGAGTAATTTGTAAAAGGGTTTTCGGCAAAAATTTTATTCGGAACAATTACATAATCGTTGTCAGGTTGTCTTAGGGTTACATTGCGAAGGTCAATTTCTTCTACATAACCTATATTGCCTTGGGCATCTATAAAATCGCCAATGCGTACTTTGGGTTGAAATGAAAGCATAAACCCAGAAACGGTATTGCCTAAAGTTCCTTGAAGTGCAAAACCTATAGCCAAGCCCATTACTCCAGCTCCGGCAAGTACAGAGGTTAACACTTTGTCGAGTTGCATAACCCCTAAGGCAATAAAAAACCCTATTAATAATACAATTGCATAAATTAATTTGGATAAAACTTGTTTAATAGACTCATCGCTAACACGTTTAAATAATACTTTATGTGCGAATTTTTTTAATCCTTTAGCAATAAAATAAAATATTACCATTATTAAAATTGCCACTATAAGATTGGGCAACTTTAAAATTATTGCATCTAACCAGCCGTCGAGTTTTGTCCATAAACCTGAAATTGCATCGTGAATTGTAAATTTTGTGTCTTCCATATTGTTTGTTTAAAGCAACGTTGATAACATAAATGTACCTAAAATCCATAAAATTATAGATAACATCCCGCCAATTATAAAAAAGTGTTTGAATTTGTAAAACCCCATTCCATAAATTAAGGTGTTTGTTTGGTAGCCCATTGGGGTGAAAAAGCTAAAATTTGCACCAAATAATACTGCGAGTATAAAGGGTTTCATTGATAAATTTAACCCTACTGCAACAGCTATTGCAATTGGGGTCATGATAATAGCAGTAGCATTATTACTTATTAAACCGCTAAGTAACATGGTAATTAAAAATATAACTGCAATTACTATTAAATTAGACTGTTCACTTAACATAGTAAGTAATTGATTAGACAACCAATTATCTGCACCCGTGTTGTGCATTGCTATTCCCAGAGGTATCATTCCTGCCAATAGAAAAATAACCTGCCAGTTAATACGGTGATATACGTCGTTTAGATTTAAACATCGTGTTAAAAGCAATAGCGAAACTCCTGTAAGGGCACTCACTAAAATATTGAGTATGCCGCTCGCGGCTAAACCAATTACAAGTAGTAAAATTGCCGATGAAATAATACGTTTTTTAGGGTTTATAGTTTCAGCTTTGTGCTCTTTTAATATCGCGACGTTTTCTATTTCATTAAGTTGGTTTATTTCCTTTAAGGGGATTTCTAATAAAAGTCGGTCACCCGGCTTTAGCCTTATGTGATTCATGTCTTTGCGTACCAGTCGCTCTTTTGTGTTCCGAATGTTTTTACGCTTTTTAATTGCAATAGGTAAGGTGTTATGAAAAGGTTGTTTTCTTAATTGTTTAAGCGTTTTACCTATTAACGTTGAACCTGGAAGTATTAAAATTTCAACCAATCCATAATTGGAACGTTTTTTTTGAGCGCTTTTTTCGGCTGAAGTTTCAATTTCATTTTTATCAAAAGTGGATTGATTTTTATGAATATTTAAATCTTGTGCGGCATTGAGCTTTGTAAGGTTTTCGAGGTTGCACATCAACAAAAGTTTGTCTTTTTCTTTTAAAGTAATGTACTTTCCTGGGGCATTAGTTATTTGTTTATTTCGAGTGAGTTTTAAAATTGAAATTTCTGGACTCGTAAATAAATAGGTGTCTTCAATTTTTTTATCGATTAATTTTGAACCTTTATTTATAACCACGGTAGTTACATAATTTTCTAAATTATATACGTCTTGTAATTTTTCTTGAGAATCTTTTGGCAACCATGCCGAAGCAAGGGTAATGATTAAAATACCCACTCCCAAAAAGATAGCCCCGTAGAGTGAAAATTCAAAAAAACTAAACCTTTCGGCACCAAGGTCTTTTGCAACCGAATTAACAATAAGGTTGGTGGATGTACCCATTAAAGTGCAACTTCCTCCTAAAATTCCTGCAAAAGAAATTGGCAAAAGCAGCTTTGCTTGTGGTAAATTAAATCGTTTTGAGAGTTCGGCTATAATTTTTATAAAAACAATTACAACCGCTGTAGTATTTATAAATGCCGAAATACCCCCCGTAATAAGCATTAAGACGGGTAAAAGCAAAAATAGTGGAAGTATGTGTAAATTTTTTAATAACCGTGCTAGATAGGCTATAACACCGTTATCTTCTAAGGCTAACGAAATTATCATTAATGATAAAACGGTTATGGTTGCAGCATTTGAAAACCCCGAAATGGCTTGTTCTGGCTTCACTAAGCCTGTTAAAGCTAAGGTTGCAATTAAAAGCATCGCAATTTTATCTACCGTAAATACTTCAAACGCGAAGAGAATTATGGTAATAAACAGAATAGAAAAAACGAGTATAATTTCTAGTGTCATTAAATATAAAGCTTTGCTTTATAAAGATAACTTCAGAAATTATACTCGTTCCTAAGAAATTCTTAAAATATTGATAAGCTCAATATTTTAACATTAGCCAAGATACTTTTTAAGGATATGGCTTTTAGATGTTTGTCGTAATCTTCTAATGGCTTTTTCGCGTATTTGTCTTACGCGCTCTCTACTTAAATCAAACGTATCACCAATTTCTTGTAGGGTCATTGGGGGTTGTCCGCAAAGCCCAAAGTTTAATTTTACAACGTCTGCTTCTCTGGGCGCAAGGGTATCTAACGCGCGATTTATTTCAATTCTTAAAGACTCGTGCATTAAACTTTTATCTGGGTTCGGACTTTCGCCAGAGCTAAGTACATCGTATAGGTTGTTGTCGTTTTCACCTTCTTGAAACGGTGCATCCATCGATAAGCTTCTTGTAGAGTTTTTAAGCGAACTTTTTACTTTAGATTCACTAAAGTCGAGTTCCTTTGCAATTTCAGAAGCTGTAGGTACACGTTGAAATTTTTGTTCAAGATGAATTGACGCCTTTTTAATTTTGTTGATATCACCAATTTTGTTCAACGGTAATCTAACAACACGCGATTGCTCGGCAATTGCTTGTAAAATAGCTTGACGAATCCACCATACTGCGTACGAGATAAACTTAAAACCTCTTGTTTCATCAAATCGTTTGGCAGCTTTAACTAACCCAACGTTTCCTTCATTAATTAAATCAGGAAGGCTCAATCCTTGATTTTGATATTGTTTTGCCACAGAGATAACAAATCGTAAATTTGCTCTACTCAATTTATTTAGTGCGGCCTGATCTCCTTCACGAATACGTTGAGCTAACTCAACTTCTTCCTCCGCGGTAATTAAGTCGATTTTACTTACATCTTGTAAATAACTATTTAAAGATTTGGTTTCGCGGTTGGTAACTTGCTTCGTGATCTTAAGTTGTCTCATATATTCTCCTGTTTTTTATAATAACACGGCATAGTAAGACATTTTAGCGTAATTTCCAAATAGTTAACAAAAGATGTTAAAATTTTACATCACAAAAAAAATTCATACATTGATAAAAAAAACATGAAAAACTTTAAAAAACTATTTATAACGGGTTTTAATCTGCTATTTATGGCCGTATTTTACGCTCAAAAACCTACCGAAGTACCCAAACCAAGCGAAGAGCCAATTGATGTTACAAGTACTGCCGATATTATAATTTACATTGTATTGCCAATTTTGGCAGTAATATTTTTCTTTCTTTGGAGAGCTCGAAAAAAAAGACAGAAATAATTTAAGGTGAATTAAACTTTCTATCCTTGAAACTTATCAAACAACTTAATTTGGTGCAATATTTGCTATTGCTATTAAAAATTTAAGAATGCCGAAGTATCTTTTCATCTGCTTACTTATAATTTGTAGCTTTAAGGTAAACGCTCAAATTGAATTACCCAATAATTCGGTGCGATTGGAGTCTACAAATTCAAACTTAAATAGCCCTACCGGTTTTGAAATGCCTGCCATTACCACGCCCACACTTTCAAATACTAAAAATCCGTATACCCCAAATAATAGTGATTTGGGCAAGGAGAAAGAAAAGGAAATCGATTTACAAAATGGCGATGGGTTAATGGAGTATTCATCCAATAAAACGCCCAAGTATTTTACAAACGACAAAGAGATTAAACCAGAATATGGAAAAGATCAATATTTGGGCGACTTTAAAACTACGGCAAAAACGGCCACTTTTATGTATCGCGATCATCAATTTGTAGATGGCGATATGATTAGAATTTATGTAAATGGCGAAATTGCCATTCCGCGTGCAAGGCTAGAAGGGAGTTTTAGAGGGTTTGATGTACCGCTGCAATCTGGTTTTAATAAAATAGATTTTGAAGCGCTCAATCAAGGATCTTCGGGCCCCAATACAGCCCAACTAAACATTTATGACGAAAAAGGAAATCTACTCGCATCGTATGAGTGGAATCTATTAACAGGAAATAAGGCCACAGCAATTTTAGTTAAACAGTAGGCGTATTATAGTTAAATTATTTTCGGAAAATAGTTCTGCAAACTACTTTAAATAGTTATTAAAAAATTTGAGTTTAAATTTTTTTTAAGCTTTATAAAGAAGTTTTATCTTTAAACTATTAAGCCTTGTTATGAAAACTTCAGGTGAATGCTTTAAAACTTTTCTGCAATCAAAAAATATAGCTATTATGAAAAAAGTACTAATTGCACTCGATTACAACCCTAATTCTGAAAAAGTAGTTACCAAAGGGCATCAACTCGCAAATCTCATGAATGCAGAAATATGCCTGTTTCACGTATTATCTGAAGTTCGTTATTACGGAATGCAATACGAACCATTTATGGGTTATGAAGGGTATGCATTTCCGGTAGATTTTAGAATACAAGAAGAATTTGTAAAAGTTGCCGAAGATTATTTAAATAAAACAGCCCAACATTTAGGTGGAGATAATGTTACAACACATTTGGCCGAAGGCGACACAGCAACTTGTATTTTAGACTATTCGGAAGAGTGGAATGCCGATTTGGTTGTGATGGGAACTCACAGCCATAGCACCCTAGAAAAATTGTTTTTAGGAACCGTGGCCTCTAGTGTTTTAGAAAAAACTAAAATTCCCGTATACATGGTTCCTACAGGAAATGACGAATAATATTGCTTTATAAAACGCTTCCACGTAAGTTTAATTAAGCTTACTTTTGAAAAAAATAGACTTAAAATATGGCACTTACTAATAATGATATAATGAAAAAGCTGCGCGTAGCGCACAAACTAAGAGATGACGATATTGTTAAAATTTGTGCTTTAGTAGATTTTGCGGTTACCAAAAGTGAATTGGGAGCAATTTTCAGAAATGAAAATCACGAAAAGTATATGGAATGCGGCGACCAGTTTTTACGAAACTTTTTAAATGGCTTAATAATTCATTTAAGAGGCCCAATGCCACCAAAAAAAGATTCCAAGACTAAAAACCCAAAAACTTCAAATTTTAAAAAGAAATCCTAAAACTAAAAAAGCTGAATTAAATGTTTTCAATTCAGCTTTTAGGTTGCTACTTGCTGGTTTAATTCTAAATAGAAGGTTTGCATGGAGTCGTTATTGAAGGATCGTTGTAATTGTATTTCTTTTCCCCCAACTGCGCTAGTTTGTAAAACTTTTGCGAGTTGTATTTTATCCTGCTGTGTATATGCCTCATCGTTCTCATAGGTGTTCGTTTCTAATATTTCGTCGATAAAAAGATTAACGTATTAACACTATTTAAATCTTCTTTTCTTATTCCAAATAGATGCTTTGGAATTTACCGGTCTATGTTGTACGTGGTTGTTGTGTAAAGTTCTCATAGTTGTAAATTTTATGGTTAATTAATTTTAATGAAATCTCCTTCGCAAATTCCAAGAATACGCTTTTGAATTTTTCATTTTTGAAGTTAACTGATTGCTGTCTAATGTTCTCATAATAAAATGTTTTAACGGTTATATATAAAAGACGCTGCAATTTTTGTTTTGTTACAGTACTATGTATAACAAAGTAGTAGTTTAACAAAGTTTTAACGCTTTTGCGCTTTCTTTTGTACCGTGGTTTAAGTGTTACATTTTTAACATCCCATTAACCGCTAAACATTTGTCAAATGCTTGTAGAGTAGTGGGGTTAGCGTTATATTTGCACCCTAAAATTCGGTTGATTAATTATTAATTAAATAAAATTGAAATTTTAAAATTTCAGAATACCCAAATTGAAATGAACACAGTTAGAAAAACTGAAAAAAATAAAATAAAACGCGCCCATTTGTATTACAAATACACAGGGTTTTACAGCTTTGTAGGAGAGAGTTTAAAAAAGGCGATTATTCCTATAATTTTGGTGGTGGCAGCCCTTATAGTTGTCGATACCTATGTTGTAGATTTTAGTGATCTTTTTACCTATGTTACTGAAACATACGCACCAATTAACATTCTATTGGTTTTTCTCGCATCGGAGTCTTTATTGGGACTGGTACCACCCGAAATTTTTATTGCTTGGAGCGATAAAATGCCACAACCCATTTTATATTTAACTTTACTTGCAGCCTTATCTTACATTGGAGGTATTATTTCATTTTTTATAGGGAAATGGATTTTTACCATTCCACGGGTTTATGATTACATGGAAGGAAAAATGAAAAAGCACTTAAAACACATCCGAAAGTGGGGTGGGTTTTTAATTGTAGTGGGTGCTTTATTACCTATTCCTTTTTCAATGACGAGTATGGCGGCAGGAATGATTCATTACAAGTTTAAAAACTATCTATTATTTGGATTGCTGCGTTTTGTTAGATTTTACTTATACGCACTTGCCATATTTAATTTAGTTTAAAGCGTTTTAAAAATTTTCAAGTAGCTATCTTTATTCCCTAAATAATTAAAAGCTTCTTTTTGTATGAAGAAAGCTGATCCGTACGCTGCTTTACGTTTTAGAGAATTTAATATTTTTTTACTGGTTAGATTTGCAATGGTTTTTGCTTGGACCATGCAATTTGTTGTAATTGAATGGGAAGTTTACAGCCTTACCAAAAACCCTTTGTCTTTAGGAATTATAGGTTTAATGGAAGTTGTTCCCGCAGTATCCATGGCACTCTTTGCCGGACACGTGGTAGACCAAAAGGAAAAACGCGGACTTTTAATAAAATGTATTTTAGGATTTTCGGTAGTAAGCCTCGGTTTATTTTTAATTACTTGGCCGCGATTAGTCGAAGATTTCTCTAAAGACTTTATACTTTACACAGTTTATGTATTGGTTTTTTTAGGCGGAATAGTACGTGCGTTTTTAGGACCAACCATCTTTTCGCTGTTTTCTTTATTAGTGCCAAAAAATATCTATCCCAATGCTGCTACTTGGAGTAGTTCGGTTTGGCAAATGGGGGCAGTTATTGGTCCGGCATTTGGAGGGTTTTTTATCCACTGGATTGGGGTGCATTGGTCTATGTGTTTTGTTTTCGCCTTTTCGTTAATGGCATTGTTCTTTTTATTTCAAATTCCCAAAAAACCTATTTTAAACCCCAATATAGGAGAGCCGGTTTTAAAAAGCCTAAAACAAGGGATAAAGTTTGTGAAAAATACAAAGGTAATATTGGGTGCTCTTACCTTAGATATGTTTGCCGTGTTATTTGGAGGGGCGGTTGCCTTACTACCTATTTACGCCCAAGACATACTAAAAGTAGGTCCCGAAGGATTTGGAGTTTTACGCGCTGCACCCGCCGTGGGCGCTTTGGTAATTATGTTTACTTCGGCACATTTTCCTTTAAATAAAAATGCAGGTTTAAAACTATTGGCAGCCATCTTTGGCTTTGGGGTTTGTATAATTGTTTTTGGGCTTTCCACCTGGTTTTGGGTTTCGGTAGTGGCACTATTTTTAAGCGGAGTGACCGATGGTATTTCAATGGTAATTAGACAAACTATTCTTCAACTTAAAACACCAGACGCCATGCGAGGTCGCGTAGCTTCGGTTAACTCAATGTTTGTAGGTTCCTCAAACGAGTTGGGCGCTTTTGAAAGCGGACTTACAGCAAAATTAATGGGCACGGTAACCGCTGTTGTATTTGGCGGTGCAATGACAATATTAACTGTTATAGGAAGTGCTACTATGTTTCCTCAATTACGAAAATTAGATTTAGATAAAGATTTAGACAAATCGTAAATAAAATGTTGTAAAATCTATTTTGGCTAAAGTTTAATAATGGCTTTTTAGCATTTTATTATTTTAAACTGTAACTTTAAACAACTTTTATTGTTTACGTAAATGACTTCCAAAATTAATAAAGTAGACCCTACGCAATTCTTTTCTTACTTAGTTGAAACTGCTAATATTTCAGAAAATGAAGCACAGCACATAGATGCTAGTTTAAAGAGAGAATCGTATAAAAAAGGCGATATTCTTTTAAGAAAAGGAGAGTTGTGTCGACATTCATTTTTTGTTGAAAAAGGCTTGTTGCGCTCTTATATGCTTGCCGATGATGGCAAGGAACACGTAATTCAATTTGCACCCGAAAAATGGTTTATTGTAGATAGAAGTAGCACCTATTTTAATGAAGCTTCCGATAGTTTTATTGAAGCAATTGAAGATACCAACGTAGTTTTAATTAATGATAATTTTATTTGTGAAATAAGTAAAACCAATCCTAATTTTAATAAATTTAACGATAAGTTATTGCACAACCATATTAGGCAAATGCAAAAACGGATTAACTTATTATTGGGCGCCTCGGCCGAAGTTCGATACCTCAGTTTTATAAAAACCTACCCCGATTTGCTACAAAGAGTGCCGCAATGGATGATTGCATCGTATCTTGGAATAACCCCCGAAAGTTTAAGCAGGGTGCGAAAAGATTTGGCACATAAAAATTTTAAACCCAGTTAATTTCAGCAAAACATCAAGCAGCGCTTAAATGGCTATTTTGCAGTAAATAACTATGCAATAATTAGCTGTAGCAACTACCTTTAACAATACTTTATTAAGCATCCATAATTGAGTAATTATCTTTGAGCAAAAGAAAATTATGACAGAAAAAGAAACCCAAGAAATAATAGTTGGCGGTGGTTGTTTTTGGTGTACCGAAGCAATTTTTAATGCTGTAAAAGGAGTAGAAAAAGTGATATCTGGCTATTCTGGAGGCACGGTACCTGGCACGCCTACCTATCGCGAAGTTTGTAGCGGGCTCACAGGTCATGCCGAAGTGATTAAAGTAACTTTTAATCCTTCCGTAATTAGTCTTAAAGAGTTGCTTATTATTTTTATGACAAGCCACGACCCAACTACCTTAAATAGACAAGGAGCCGATGTGGGGACGCAATATCGTTCTGTTATTTTCATTAATGAAGAGCAACAAAAAAATGTGGCTGAAGCTGTTATTAAAACAATTCAACCTTATTTTGAAGATAAAATTGTAACCGAAATAAAACCCTTAAAACAGTTTTTTCCAGCCGAAGAAGTTCATCAAAATTACTATGAAAACAATAAAACCCAAGCGTATTGCACGGCGGTAATTTCGCCAAAATTGAAAAAATTGAAACAAATGTATGCCAGCAAGTTGAAGAATGATTAACAGTATTAAGTTAAGCTATTTTAAACAAGCCATTGCAAAAAATCTTTCTTACTTTAACCATTTTTATGATATTAACTATTTAAAATACTGTACCTTTGCAACACTTCATAATGAAGTATTTAAAAAGCTACAGAAGTAAATTAATAAAACAAATATTTACATATAACTAATTAAAAAGTCATCTGCAGAATGGGGATGGCTTTTTTTATTTTAAAATTAAAAATGGCAAAATCGCAACAGACGTATAACAAAAAAGAAAAAGAAAAAGCGAAGCAGAAAAAGCGGGAAGAAAAACAAAAGAAAAGAGAAGCGCGTAAAGCAGAAAAAACTCCTGGAATAGACTTTGCTTACGTAGACTTTAATGGAAACCTTGTAGACACTCCGCCAGATCCGTCTATGAAAGTAGAGGTAGAGGCAGAAGATATTGTTTTGGGCATACCCAAAAAGGAAGAAGGCGAACGCGAAGCCTTTGATCCCGTAAGAAAAGGTAAAGTTTCATTTTACGATTCGTCCAAAGGGTTTGGATTTATTATCGATAATGAAAACAACGAAAAATATTTTACTCACGTAAGTGGTATTATAGACGAAATTACCGAAAATGATCAAGTTTCTTTCGAATTAGAAAAAGGTCAAAGAGGAATGAACGCCGTAAAGGTTCAAAAAATTTAAGCTTTTACTACAATAAAAAAAATCCCGCAATGCTGCGGGATTTTTTGTTTGCGATAGCAATTCTTAGCTTGTAAGATTGCTTGCTTTATTCTCGGTAGAATTTTTAAGCTTTTCGTATTTCTGTGTAATGGTATCTTGTACCTCACCAGCTTTTTCCTTTATTTTTGTGCCGGTTTCGGTAGCTTTGTCTCTAAGTTTTTGCTTTTCATCTGGCGACATGTTTCTGTATTTCCAAAATGCAAATGCGCCGGCGGCAACGCCTAATAATGCTAAAATTCCTGTTCCTTTATTTTTCATAGTTTTTGTTTATTTGTGTTTACGTAAAGGTACATTTAAAGCTAAAGAGTACAGAATTTACGAATCACTTTAGTATAAATTTAATACTAACTTTAGGGAATATAAAAAGTATTCATAAATTCTTAGTCGATTTGTAAAACCCTTTTAAGAATTTTCCCCCTTGTTTTAATCAACAAAATTTTAATTAAAAAAATAATGAATAACACTCAGCCAAATAATCCGCTACACGGGGTTAAATTAGTAGATATTGTAACCTTTCTACACGCTTACTATGGTTGGGAAGTTTTGGGTGAAAAAATAAAAATAAATTGTTTTACCAGCAATCCCTCTATCAAGTCGAGTTTAAAATTTTTACGAAGAACTCCGTGGGCACGTCAAAAAGTAGAGCAACTCTATATAAAAACCAAGTTTCCATCAAATTAAACCACTTCTTTTCTAATAAAGTTTCAAATTTTCTTTAAAAACCTACAAAAGGGTGTATTTTTGCAAACCTGCAAAACGAAAATTTTTATGACTGAAGTACACGACGCTGTTTTAGAGAAAAAAACCGATAAAGAGTTATATAGCTACCAAAAAGGAGCCATAGACAAGATTTTTGAAAAGTTTGAAACTGCGCCAAGCGATTATCATCTATTATATCAACTGCCTACCGGAGGTGGTAAAACCGTAATATTTTCTGAAATAGTTAGACAATATTTACGAATTCACAATAAAAAAGTTCTTGTAATGACTCACCGTGTTGAGCTTTGCAAGCAAACTTCAGAAATGCTAACTTCTTTTGGAGTGGTAAATAAAGTTGTGAATAGTACCGCAAACCTGTCTGACCAAGCAAAATACAGCTGCTTTGTAGCCATGGTTGAAACGCTTAATAATCGATTAAACGATAATAAATTAGATATTTCAGACATTGGGTTGGTAATTATCGATGAGGCTCACTACAACTCCTTTACAAAGCTTTTTAAGTTTTTTGAAAAGTCATTTATTCTCGGGGTTACAGCAACCCCGCTTAGCTCCAACAGAAGTCTTCCTATGAAAGATAACTACCAGGAGCTAATTGTAGGAGAAAGTATAAAATCGCTTATTGAAAACGAATTTTTAGCAGAGGTTGAGGTGTTTCAGTACAACATGGGTTTAACCTCGTTGGAAATTGGCTCGAATGGCGATTATACCGTAAAATCTTCAGACGATTTATATTCTGGTATAAATATGCTCGACCAATTATTGCAAGCGTATTTAACACATTCAAAAGGTAAAAAAACCCTTATTTTTAATAATGGTATTAATACTTCTATTCAAGTTTATTATCATTTAAAAGCTGAAGGTTTACCTGTAATGCACTTAGACAATACGGCTTCAAAAAAAGAGCGTAAATTAATTTTACAGTGGTTTAAAGAGACGCCAGACGCTATTTTAACCTCAGTGAGTATTTTAACAACTGGTTTTGATGAACCCACCATCGATACAATTATTTTAAACAGAGCAACACGTTCGTTAACGCTTTATTTCCAAATGATTGGTAGAGGTTCTCGAATTTTAAATAATAAATCGAAGTTTTCTGTAATCGATTTAGGAAATAATTATCAGCGCTTTGGACCGTGGGACGCGCCATTAGATTGGCAGGCTATTTTTAGATCGCCAGATTATTATATGGATCGTCTTATGAGCGATGAAGAGCTGGAGAGTAATTTTAAATATGAAATGCCCGAAGAACTTAGAGCCGAATTCTCTAAGAGTAAAAACGTGTATTTTGATATAAAAAGCACGTATACCGAAGCTACTTTTAAGGGCGAATCTTCAAAAGTTGTGCTCGAACGTTCTATCGCACATCACGCGTATATTTGTATTGAGAATAGCGAAGACGTTTACGATGCTTTGGGCTTAGCAAAAATGTTGGGAGATGATATTGATCACCGCATCGAGAAATATTCAAAATGTATTAGTAAAAGTACCCATAACTTTATTACGTGGTTAAAAGAAGACTACCGCTTAAAACTTCGAAGTTATATTAGAGAAAATTTTGATACAATTTTCGAAGAAATTAACGGGTTTCCACCCGAAGATTAGTCTTTCAACTTTTTAACCTCAGTGTAAAAGCTGAGGTTTTTTTTGCTTTCTATTAAAAATATGTATTAATATAAAATGTTATCTTTAAACGTGTTAAAGGTGAAATAGCCTTTTTACAAGTAAATTATCCAGCCCCTTTTCAATACTGTTACTTGCTGTATTTGCAACAATACGGTTGAAATTTTTATAAATATTAATGACAGAGATTATGGGCGTTCTTTATTTAGGCAGCTGCGATTTTGGCAAAGTTCCATCAAACCGGAAAGAATTTTTAAAACCCTATCACAAAGATGGACTTACACGACGGGTAGTTTCATTTCGTGATGATGATAGAACCACGTGGCGTTCGTTTAGGGAAGGACAAAGTAACGACGTAACCAAGCTTCAACAGTTTTTATTTAAAGCCGGATTTATGCCTAGAGGCGTAATTGATGGTATTTTTGATTATGTTACTCAGGCCGCAGTACGTTTATTTCAAGAATATGTAAGAACGGTCGATGCGCACGGTGATGCTTCGATGGTACCCGACGGGATTGTTGGAAATATTACCAAGCAACATATTACCCGGTGGGAAGCGGAAAACAAAATAGCCGAATGGAATCCGCGAGTTGCCGAAAACCCTTCTTCCGAATATAAAAACTGGATTAATCTTTTAGAGAAATCAAAAGTATATTATAAGGCCAACCCGGGTCCAATAATGCAGGCGGTAAATGCTATTGAAAATACTCATTCAACACTTAAAGCCGCAGATTGGAGTTTTAATACAGATGATGTTCACCTAATTGGAATTCGCCGAAAACACGACGAATCGCAACGCGTTAAACGCCAAAACGACGATTTGTTTGTGCTGCTGGTTAGCGGCATGGTTTTTAAGTTTTGGGGCTCTACAGATCCCAGTAAAAATATGGTGAGTAGCCACAGAATAGATCCATTTCTTGTTGAAGGACAACATAAGTACAGATTTGGATGGCATAAAATTTCGGTGGAGAGAAAAATATATCGCGCTTTAAAACCTTATGACTCACGTGGGGTAGTAATTTTAAGAGATTTAGATAGAAATCACGCCCTAACCCCCAACGATCTTCGAGGAGTTGGAAAAGCTAGTCTTGAATTAAACAACAGTATAAATATACATTGGTCTGGTATAGGCCGCTCCAATTGGTCTGCTGGGTGCCAAGTAATTGTAGGAAAAAGCTATATAAACCATAAAAACGACCTTGTTGATTGTTCGGCTTTTGCTTCTTCGGGGTACAGCCAGTTAAACCGAGTTGCTAAAAAAACCAAGGGCGCTTATAATGTGTTGGCAGATTTAGTTGTGTGTTACTCAAAACCGGGAGCAGACTATGTTCTTTACACTTTGGGTAGGGAAGAATCTTTAAACTTAGACGCCAATTTTGGTGCCAATTATGCAATTAACGCTATGAAAAAGCTAAATCCTTCGGCGGTATAGCTTTGGTAAATTACAGATACAATTTTGTCGATGAACGTAACCTATTTTATTATTTCTGAAAACGAAAGATTGCTATTATAAATTTTTAAATGTGAATTTTTCGTATTTGAAACGCTACTTTTGCAGAAAATAGAATTCCATGGAGTCATTTAATGAGCTAAACATTTCTAAACAATTGCATTATGCAATAACCGATTTAGGATTTGAAAAGCCTACGCCAATACAGGCACAATCTTTTTCAGTAATTATGTCTGGTAAAGATATGGTGGGGATAGCTCAAACAGGAACAGGGAAGACATTTGCATATATGCTTCCGTTGCTTCAAAATTTAAAATTTTCGAAACAAGTTCATCCACGCATTATGGTTTTAGTGCCTACGCGCGAATTGGTTTTACAAGTTGTTGAAGAGATTGAAAAATTTGCAAAATACATGACTGTGCGTGTGGTTGGTATTTACGGCGGCACCAATATTAACAGACAAAAAGAAGCCGTAGCACAAGGGACCGATATTATTGTAGCAACGCCTGGCCGGTTATACGATTTAATTATTAGCCGCGCAATTCAGTTAAAAACAATTAAAAATGTTGTTATTGATGAAGTGGATGTAATGCTGGATCTCGGGTTTCGATTTCAACTTACAAACATTCTTGAATTATTGCCAGACAGAAGGCAGAATATTATGTTTTCGGCAACCATGACCGAGGATGTAAATGACTTTATTCATGACTTTTTTATAGCGCCTACCACGGTATCTATTGCCGTGAGCGGTACTCCGCTCGAAAATATTTCACAAAAAGCGTATAAAGTAGAAAATTTTTATACCAAGACAAACTTGTTAAAACACTTGCTAAAACAAAAAGACGAATATAAAAAAGTACTTGTTTTTGTTCCGAATAAAAAATTGGCCGATTTACTTTTTGAAATTTTAGAAGCTGTTTTTGGCGATGAGGTCGCTGTAATTCATTCAAATAAAACACAAAATTACCGGCTTCGCTCTATAGAAAATTTTAATGCCGAAAAGACGCGTATTTTAGTTACTACCGATGTTATGGCTCGTGGATTAGATTTACATAAAATTAGCCATGTAATAAACGTAGACACCCCAAATTTCCCTGAAAATTATATGCATAGAATAGGGCGTACGGGCCGTGCCGAGCAAGAGGGAACTTCAATCTTACTTTATACCGAAAAAGAAGCTGAAGCAAAACAGGCCATTGAAAACTTAATGGGTTTAAAAATTAAGGAAATTAATTTTCCCCAAGAAGTTGTAATTTCAAGACAACTAACTTACGAAGAACAACCCAAAGTTATAGAAATTAATAACCCGATTAAAAATGAAGAGGTAGGCCCTGCTTTTCACGAGAAAAAAGAAAAAAACAAAAAAGAAAATCAGGGAGGGTCGTATAAACGCACCATAAAGCAGAAGTATAAAAAGCCCAAAACGCGGGGCGACAAAAACTACAATCGTCGTAAAAAAGGGCGCTAATACAAAAACTTCGATTTATATAGCATTGTAACTTAAAGGTTACTTTCAAATTAAATTTTTTAAACATATTTTTTAATGAAAGTTGCAAGGAATACAGGATTAATTATCCTAGCATTTTTCTCTATATACGTTATATGGGGCTCAACTTATATGCTCAACAAGGTTGCTGTAGAAGAGCTTCCGCCATTCTTTTTGGCTTCTATTCGGTTTACGAGTGCAGGATTGTTAATTTTTATTATTTCGAAATTATTAGGTAAAAGTTTAGCCATAACACGTAAGCAGTTTATAAATACGGTTATAGTAGGCTTTTTATTTCTTTCTTTCGGGAATGGTGTAATTGTTTGGGCGTTAAAGTATGTAGATAGTGGATTTGCAGCTTTAGAGATTTCGGCACAACCATTAGTTGTTTTACTGTTAATGCGATTGCTACAGGGAAAACCCATAAAATTTATGTCGTTAATTGGAGTTGCGCTCGGCATTCTTGGCATTATCTTACTGGTAAGTCAAAAACAGATAATTACGCAAGAGGGAACAGTTTTAGGTTTGGTAATGATTTTTGCTTGTATGCTAAGTTGGGCATACGGCAGTTTATTTGTGGGAAAAGCAGATTTACCCAAAAACTTTTTTGTAAATACTGGTTACCAAATGTTTACCGGGGGGATAACGCTTGCGTTAGCGAGTTTGGCATTTGGCGAAACTTGGACTACCCCAAACCATTGGGGAGAAGCGGTACAGTGGAGTATGGGGTTACTCATTATTTTTGGGAGTATAGTAGCATTTACCTCTTTTAACTACTTACTTAAAACGGTATCGCCAGATAAAGTTGCAACTTCTACTTATGTAAACCCAATTATCGCCCTTTTTTTAGGGTGGTATATTTTAGACGAAATTATAACAACGCAGTCTATCATTGCAGCTGCCGTTTTATTAACAGGTGTTTATTTTATCAATACCTCAAAAACGTCTATATCAATTCCTCGATTTTCGGGTAGAACCAACCGGAAAAGGTTAGAAAAGTAAAAAGAACCCGCACGAGCTTTTTACCAGGTAACTTCAGCTTTAAAATTACATTGTGAGTTAATTCAATTAACATTGTATTAACCCAGTATGTTATATGTGCCAAATATCTTTACACCAGATAATTTAAAATAGAGCTGTGCAATCGATATGTAGTAACTTCTATTTTTAAAGTAACATGAAATGACTACAACTACAAAAGCTTTTGGCGTACAAAATGAAAAAGCACCTTTAAAACCTTTAGAAATTAAAAGGAGAGAAGTAGGTGAAAACGATGTAAAATTGAAAATTACCTATTGTGGTGTTTGCCATAGCGATATTCATACCGCAAGAAACGAGTGGGGTGGATCTAAATATCCAGTAGTGCCTGGCCATGAAATTATTGGTCACGTTACTGAAATAGGAAAAAACGTAACCAATTTTAAGAAAGGTGATGTAGTGGGTGTAGGATGTATGGTAGACTCTTGTCAAGAATGCACCCAGTGTAAAAACCATTTAGAGCAGTTTTGTGAAAAGGGAGCTACTTTTACATACAATAGTGCCGACAAAAATATTATCGGGCAACAAACATACGGAGGATATTCAAAAACCGTTGTAGTAGACAAAGAGTTTGTATTAAAAATTCCAAAGGGTTTAGATGAAGCTGGCGCAGCACCTTTATTATGTGCAGGCATTACCACTTGGTCTCCACTTAGGCATTGGAATGTAAAAAAAGGCGATAAGGTTGGGGTAATTGGATTAGGCGGTTTAGGCCATATGGGAGTAAAATTTGCCAATGCTCTTGGAGCACATGTTTCGATGATTACCACCTCGCCATCAAAAGCTGAAGATGCCAAAAAATTAGGAGCTCACGAAGTACTACTAAGCAATGATACAAAAGCGATGAAAGCTCACGCAAATAGCTTTGATTTTATCTTAAATACAATTCCCGTTGGGCATAAAATGGATCCTTATCTCAGTTTGTTAAAAGTAGATGCAACAATGGTATTGGTGGGTGCTATTGAACCTTTAGACCCCTTTAATGGCGGACGCTTAATTGGCGGGAGAAAACGCGTTGCAGGTTCGCTAATTGGAGGTATAAAAGAAACACAAGAAATGTTAGATTTTTGTGGAGAACACAACATAGTTTCAGATATTGAAATTATTGACATCAATAATATAAACGAAGCTTACGACCGAGTAGTAAAAGCCGATGTAAAATATCGTTTTGTTATTGATATGAATACATTATAAAGACTCAACATTTTATATGCTCAAATGCGACCTATTTAGGTCGCATTTCTTTTTTTATTAAACACCTGCAAGTCAGTGCAATAGGCTTTAACTGCGAGGTTTAAAGCCAAGAAATTATTTTTATTAGGCTTTTTACGTAATCATTTTTTTATATTTATACATAAGTATTAACACATAATTCGTAGTTTATACAGTATTAATTTAAATTTTTCTTGATATTAACTCAAAGTAGGTGCTTTATCGCTATTCCTCAACATTTTGTAAAACTCGCAGTTTTAACAGCTTTTGCTATCCTCTTTTTAAGCGGAGAAATTAGTCATGCTCAAATATCAGTTGACGATATTTCCGAAGAAATAAAAACCGAAACTTTACCTTCCAAAAAGGCTCAACTTCAATTAAAAAGAGCGTTGCTTTTTTCGAAAGCTGAAAAAGATAAAGCCTTTGCCGATGTAAATTCTGCACTTCATTATTTTAATAAAGAAAAAGATGGTAGCGGCTTAGTTGATAGCTATATAGCTTACGGAAATTTATATTTTAAGCACCGAAACTCGCTTAAAGCTTTGCACTATGATTCACTTGCCATAAGCCTTGCAAAGAATATTTCATACATTAAAGGAGAAGCGGTTGCCACAGGAAATTTGGGACGTGAATTTATTATTTCTGGCAATCTCAATGTGGCCGATTCTCTACTAAATGTCGCAATAGAAAAGGAGGAGAGTTTTAATGAAATAGATAACGATAGATTAGCCGAGCTTTACAACCGAAAAAATGTTATTTACGTTAAACGAGGCGATTTTTTAGAAGGTTTATTGGCTATTGAAAAGGGTTTAGAATACGCTCAAAATACAAGTGACGATGAGTTGCAAAGAAATTTATTGATTAACCACGCCAATATGCTTTCGCGATTGTCGCGATTTGATGAGGCCGTTGAGGTTCATTTTAAAGTTTTAAGACTTTGCGAAAAAACTAAGGACACCACAGGTCTTTTTAAAGTCTATAACAACCTTGGGATTGCCTTTAAAAATGCTCAAGAATACGATAAAGCTATTACCTATTACAAAAAGAGTTACGCCTTAGGGAAATTGCTCGACGATTATAAAAGCATGGGGCTATCTACAATCAATATGGCGACCGTTTATAATGCAATGGATAACCAAAAAGAATTAGACACAATTTATACCCAAGGGATACAATACTTTGAAAAAATACCCGATTTGGCGGGAATGGCATTTGCCCACCATAACTTTGGAAATTATTTGGTTGTTAATAAAAACTATAAAAAAGCCGATTTTCATTTAGAAAAGGCGTATCAATTGCGTTCTAAAATTGGGGCAGACCTTGCCGCAGCAAGTACACTGGCTGTTTTGGGTAAGTCGGCGTTGCAACAAAAAAAATACAACGCAGCCCAAGAATATCTTTTAGCAGCAGAACCTATTTACAATGCAAATGACCGTCAAAATGCACGATTAAAAGAGCTTTACGGGTACTTAAAGGACCTTTTTATTGCCAAAGAAAACTTTGAGAAAGCACTGTATTATCAATCGTTAGAGCTTCAATTAGAACGCACACTATTTACCGAAAATGAAAAAGTTTTGGTTTTAAAAACTGAAGCAGACTACAATATTAAAAAACGCGATATGAAGTTGGCGCTTGAGCGTAAAAAACAACAAATTACAAATGATAGAATAATTTTTGGTGGCTCGAGTATAGCATTTGTACTTCTTTTGTTATCGTTGTTACTTTGGCAGCGAAGACGGCAAATTAAAGAAAGGCACAAAGCCCAATTGACCAGTTTAAACCAGCAACACTTATTAAACCTTACCAAATCTTTAAAAGTAGCCGAACAAGAGGAGCGCAAAAAAGTAGCGTTAAAATTGCACGACGAAACTGGTTCTATGCTTTCAATTGCTATTTTAAATTTAAAGCAATTTCAGGATAATATTTCGGAGGTTGAAACTAGTGCTACAGAAAAATTAGAAGTTACTCAAAATTTGCTTCAAGATATTACCGAAAACGTTAGGAATATTAGCCATAGTTTAATGCCTATTTCATTAGAAAAATACGGTTTAAAAAAAGCGATTCACACCTTGGTTGAAGCTATAAATACTTCAGAAAAATTAGTTGTGGAAGAGGTGATAGAAGGCTTAGATACTACAACCGAGTGGAGTGATGAATTCTGTTTAACAATTTATCGTATCGTGCAAGAAGTGATGAATAATATTATTAAACATTCGCAAGCAAGTAATGTTTTACTGCAATTGGTTGAATTAGAAAATGCTGTTACAATTTATATTGAAGACAATGGAAAAGGGTTAAAGGTTGAAGAAGAACAGAATGGAATGGGACTAAAAATGTTAAAAAGCAATGTGCAATATTTAAATGGAACTATTGAAATTAATGGAAACCCCAATCGCGGCACTTTTGTATTAGTAGAATTGCCAATTGAAAAAAAGTAAGTTTTAAATAATCACTCTTATATAATTAATAAAACTCTCTAAAGAATGTCGTTAAAAGGCGAGCAGGAAATTAAGGTAATTATAGCAGACGATCACCCGCTGGTTATTAGTGGAATTTCTGAAATATTAAACAAAGAGAAATCGTTTAAAATATTAGAAACATTTTCTAACGGCACAAAACTGTTGCAATCGCCACTTTTAACGCAAGCAGACGTGCTTTTATTAGATTTAAACATGCCGGGAAAAGACGGGCTACAAGTTTTGGATAGCATTTCGAAGATACAAATTGATTTAAAAATAGTAATAATAACCTCTTATTTTTCAAAAGATTTGTCTGATAAATGTAAGGGTGCAGGTGCTAGTGGTTATATTTTGAAATCGGAAAATCTCGATAAAATTTCAGAATACATAGTAGCGGTAGTTAGTGGCCAGCCCGTATTTCCAGATTTTTCAAAAATTCAAAGTGATGTCACTTCAGAATTTAGTTATATGGACGAATTTTTAACCAAATACAATTTAACTAAGCGCGAAACCGAAGTGATACAAATGGTTTGTCAAGGATACAATAGTCAAGAAATTGCAGATAAACTATATCTTTCGAGCTTTACTGTCCAAACTCACCGTCGTAATATTTTTAAGAAATTAAATATCGAGGGTAATTCTATTGCACTTTATAGGTTTGCTGCTTCTCACGGGTTAATTTAGGTATAAAAAGCCAGTTTCTTTGTGTAGGTTATTTGTTGCAGGATTGTCATAATCATACTGTAAAATATAAAAATAAGTTCCGGTAGGGAGTCTTTTACCTGCCTCTACGGTAACGCGCCCATCAGAGTACCCATAAAACAGATCTCCGTTTGGACCGTAATTATCTGTTTCAAAAACTTTAACTCCCCAGCGATTAAATATTTTTACGCGAAGGTTGCGAGCACAATTATCTGTTACTTCAATATTAAAAAAGTCGTTTATTCCATCGTTGTTAGGACTTACAGCGTTGTAAATTGTTAGGCTACTACAGCCTAAAACTTCGGGTTCGTTAACTCTACCTAATGTAAATGTTCCATAACCTTTTACGGCCGTAGTAATTGTTTTATTAGCAAGGTCAATAGCTCCTCCTTCATCTATCCACATATTTTCGTCTTCACTCCATCTTACAATGGTTAATCCATTAGTTTCGGCAGCGTTAATCATAGATTCTGGGGTGGTAACATCATGCCATGAAAGGGTTACTAAAACATCTTCGTTACCAGATGTTTCTTTTGTAATAGTCCAATATTCTTGGTTGTCAATTTCTAGTATACCTCCAGCTCTTAAATCGTGAGGGTAAAGATTGTCTGAATTCTCGAAATAAAATTTACCTTCAAAAATTGTTTGATTATTTACAGGAGCCGAAATCCCAGCAAAACGGTAGTAACCACCATCACCAATAGGGTAGATAAAATCTGTGTTTCCTATTTTATTAACCGGGCCATCTACATGACTATTGTCTGAGGTATTAAAATGTGAAGCGTTGGTATTAAAATAGAATTCGCCGCCATAGTTGTCATTATCTACAATACCTTCAAAAAATTCGGCTTCGCCACTAACAACCAAGCTCCCTAAAAGATTAAAAGGAACGCTATTACTAGTATTATTAAATAGAACGTTATATAAATTACTTATGTTGGTTCCAGTAATAGATTGGGTTGTGCTGCCTATAAACCTAGTGAGTCCTGTTTCAAAATAGAAGTCGATAATACCGTCATTGTTAAAGTCACTATAAATGTAGGTGTCGCCGTCATTATAAAAAGAACCTGTTTCTAAATTATTAAAGCGCTCAACTGTAGAAAATTTAGTGTCTTCACTTACGTATAACATACCATCATTAGATGTTTGCGCTGTTACAGAAATCGCTAACAACAGTAAAGGACATATGTACAATATAATTTTCTTCATTTTAATTGTCTTTTACTTTTTGATATATATGTGGGTTGGAAATTAAAAGACTTCGATTACCCACTGTTACCGTTACGGTGGCTGTTTTACAATTTGTTACATAATCGGTTTGGCAAATTGTATAATTTATCGTGTACACACCGGGAAGCGTACCCACCGCAACAATTACATCGCCGTTTGATGAATTGATAGACAGCGGACCCGTAGGATTGGAAGATATTATTACATCTGCCGGATCTATAGGAGAAACTCCGTTAATACTATCGTTGTCTAAAATTCCGCTAAACACAATTCCATTAATTCCTTCTATATAAGTTGCTGAATAGTTATCGTTTACTGCAATAAGAAGATTTTTATACCCATCTTTCCCTGCGTTTACTGTATCACCTGCAACTACAGTAACATTTGTTGGTTCAGTTCCTTCAGATAAAACAAATCCTGCAGGAACTGTAGTTGTATCTACAACTATATCTACTGCGCCAGCAGGCACACCCTGGATAGAATATGTTCCATCGTTTGCGGTGGTGGTGTTGGGCTCTCCAGCGTTTAGTACACCATTTCCGTTAAGATCTGCAAATACGGTAACAGCTGGGGTGAACCCAATTTCAGAAGCATTTTGAGTTCCATCGCCATTTTCATCGTGATAAACCACTCCAATTACAGTTCCATTAGTTGTATAGCCATCTACACCTGCCGATACTGTGCCACTTGGCGGAACGGTAACATTTGTAGGCTCGGTACCTTCGGTTAATGTGGCACCAGATGGTAGTGTATTTGTGTCTACAATTATATTTATCGAACCGGTTGGTACACCTTCAATAGTGTAAGTACCATCACTCGCAGTGGTTGCGTAGGGTTCGCCGCTATCTAAAATACCATTCGAATTAAGATCTGCAAATACGGTTACAGCAGGGCTAAATCCTGTTTCGGATCCGTTTTGGTTTCCGTCGGCATTTTGATCGTTATAAACTTTTCCCGTTACTATACCAGCAGTGGTATATCCATCCTTTCCGGCAGATACTGTTCCGCTTGGAGGTACTGTTACTTCGGTAGGTTCGGTGCCTTCGGTTAGGCTCGCACCAGATGGCAGGGTAGTAGTATCTACGACAATATTGACCGTTCCTGCAGGTATTGCTTCTATGGTGTATGAACCGTCACTGGCTGTAGTAGTGTTGGGTTCGTTTAAGTCAAAAGTTCCGTTTCCATTGGTATCTGCAAATACAAATACCGGCGTGGTAAATCCAGTTTCAGATCCGTTTTGAGTTCCATCGCCATTTTCATCATTGTATATAATTCCAGTAACCGTACCCACAGTTGAATATCCATCCTTTCCGGCCGAAACTGTGCTATTTGCTACAACAATTACTTCGGTAGGTTCGGTACCTTCGGTTAAAGTTGCCCCTGTTGGCAAGGTAGATGCATCCACAATAATATCAACTGCACCTTCACGAATTCCTTCAATGTTATAAGTACCATCACTAGCAGTTGTTGCGCTTGGTTCACCAGAGTTTAGTACGCCATTTCCGTTTAAATCGGCAAAAACAGTCACGGGTGAAGTAAAACCGGTTTCAGTTCCATTTTGAGTACCATCACCATTTTCATCATTGTAAACCAGCCCAGTAACATCTCCTGGACAAGCATTTACAGAACTATTTTGCGAACTAACATCGGCTTGTCCGCCACTTACTAACAATGGCACACCATTACTATCTACTCCCCCTGTAATACTGCCATTGTCTTCCAACTGCGTTGGATCAATCCCGCCGTCGGCTTCTAAAGCATCATAGCAACCATCGGAATCACTATCTAAGTCTAACCGATTTGGTATGCCATCACCATCGGTATCTAAGTCGGCATAAAGCGTTGGAGGCGTGTCCCATTCATCTCGTGGAAGACAAGGAATAAAAGCCATTGAATGATATGATGTTGTAGGGCCTATGGAGCCAAATCTAAAACTTACCGAATTTGTTAAAGAATATACTGCGGTTGCTTGAAATTGAGGAGCTCCTTTGTCTATTCCATCTTCAAAAGAACCATCGCTTACAACACCTTGTGAAAATCCGCCAACTGTTGCGGGCCCGTAATACGGTTGGTTACTTGACGGCGTATCTAAAATTATACCCGTTGAATAACCATCTTTATAAGTAACAAATTCGTCTTCGTCATTATCTACTGCCGTTAACACAAAATTGTTTTTTGGTGCCGGAATGCTATTGTTTGAAGATAGAACAAAGTCTACTTTAAATTCGGCGTAACCGTGACGGTGCGAATAGGTTATCTGTGGCTGTAAAAAGTCGTTTTCGCCTTCGTTATCGATGTCTAAATCGTTTATTTGTGCGCCGTGTAGTGCAACAACGGAAACCAAAGCATCTACGCCAGAATACACATCGTCGAACCTAAACACATCGCCGGCTTGTGGGTTTGAAACATTTGCTCCACTAGAGTGTGGATGCGGACCTTTATTCTTTTTAAATTTTGGACTTGGGAGGCGACCGCAATTTATAATTTCTTGCTCGTCGGTATCTAAAATACCGTCGTTATCGTCGTCTAAATCGTCTTCATCATTTATACCATCACAATCTGAGTCTTTTATTACTCTAATAGTAACTGTGGCATCATCACAAATATTATTTCCGGCATTATCAAAACACACCTCATAATTAAAAGTATCTACTCCAGTAAAACCAGGGTTAGGGGTATAAGTATATGTACCGTTCGAATTAAAATTTAGCGTACCATTACTTGTGCCTCCACCAGTTACACTAAAAGTTGCATTTGCAGGAACAGGATCATTAGCGGCAACGCTGCCGTTGAATATTGGGTTATTAGTGCCGTTTGGACAGTTATTATTCCAAATGGTTTTTTCATTGTCGTTTGTAGCATATGATTGTAAGATGAAGAACTTCCCATCTCCGTGGTCTTTTGTAGCTGCAGTAATTCTTACTTTTTTAATCAAGGAACCTATTGGGGCGATATCTTTTAAATAAAATAAAGCAACTCCAATAGTATTATAACCTTCCAATACACGGTCTGACAGCCAATAGTCTGAATCGGGGTTTGGCGGGCTTACAGCACCTGGAGTTCCCATATTACCGGAAGAGCCAGTGCCTCCAAACCCCCAACGTGTACTATCTTCGTTTACAAATGTTTGACCAAGCGATTGATCTGGCCCTCCGCCTGCAGGAGTACCAAACACTTCAATATGAAAGCAGTTGTTGGCGTTTCTTTCAGTAATAGCAACTATTCCTCCTTTATTAGAGGGAATTGCAGGATTATATGTTAGCGTTTGTTGTTGAGCAGTGGTGTTAATTGCTACTTCTTCAAAATCATCACATAAATCTGCTCCATTTGGGTTTGATTCAAAATAGTGGTTTAAGTTTTTATCTTGAAATGCCAATAGCGCTTTAGAATTCCATAAGGGCCTATTTGAACTACTATTATTTATTTGTCGCACCCCGTTTTTCCAAATATTATTTGAAGAAGGCGAAGGACCTTCACGCGTTAATTCGTAGTTATTTGGGACAACAAAAAGTTTATAAACCTTTCCGTTTACGGTAATACTTTTAATAGTTGCTGGATGCGACGGTTGGGTTTGATTATCGCTCCATTGAAAAGTTACTCCAGTTCTAATACTGGGCGCATTAGTTTGAGCCGTCACCCCCAATACAGTAAAGACAATAAAAAATACAGTTATAAATAGGGGATTGGTATGAGAGAATCGAGTAATGATTTCCATATCGTGGCGTAGGTTAATATTTCTTATTTTTTTACTAAACAATTAATTTAGATTTAAAATGCAATGACTAATAATTCCAAAATGAATTTGGTTAAAATTGGGGCGATTCGCTTAAATCTTTATTTTGAACTTTCATTATTCTTTATTAGTGCTGTTATTTCAATAATTAAAATCTGTTTATTGTCGATTCTACTTTACAACGAATACGATAGTCATAAAAGAAGCTTCAGTAGCATTGTTTATGATATTATATGTAAGTATTCCATTTGCATCTATAGAAACATTTGAAAATACATTGGTATCGTAATACGTGATGTAGTAATATAAATCTGTAGGTCCTGGTACGTTTGGAATCGCGCTTGGCGCACCGGTGCTACCAACCAAGGTAGGGTTACTTGTTCCGGTAAACTGTCCTAAATATTCGGCGTGTAGATTTTTGGTGAAAGTTCCATTAGTAGACGTATCGAAAATAATAGGTGGCATATAAAAGAACTTCGGCATTGCTGCATTTACTTCTCTTAAGGTACCGTCTGTCTCTGCAACAACCAATTTATCTGAAGTACTACCAGGTTGCAACCCGGCAATTGCTAAAGTATTTGTAGCGTCGGTAGTAACAGTAGTTGGTTTAATAAGGTCACCTCCTAATTGAACCGCATCGGCTGTAGCATCTACATTTAATCCGTTGTTTGCTTGAACGTCCAAGGCATTTGTAGTTGAGTTTTTAACCAAGCCAACACCTGCCACGTCATCATTTAATTTGGCAGCAGTTATATTTTCGTCAGCAATATCTGCTGTCATTACTTCGCCATCGCCAATTTTAGAGGAGGTTACAGCATTGTTTGCAAGTTTAGCGGTAGTAATCCCACCATCGGCTACTTTTATTCCGGCATCGGCCAAAAGTTTGTTTAATCCATCTGTTGTGGCTGTGAATTCAATTCCTTCAGACACAGATAAATCACCGCGATTAGAGGTAATCGCTGTGTTTATTTCTTCAATAGCAGCTTGAACATTAGTTGCTGTAAAGCCGTTTGTGGAATTATCAAAAGCGATTGCATTTGCATTAGTGTCAATTGTAGTTATGGTTGCTCCAGAACCATCTAAAAAGGTATAAACACCGTTACTTACAGTAACCGAAGTTGTGTTAGCATCTATCACTGTAATATTGCCATCTTCATCAATATAATTATAGGTGCCGTCGCCATTATTGACAATTCTTGTAAGTGTTTCGAAGTTTTTAATTACCGTTTCTAAGTCGATGCTGGTTACAACGCCGTCTTCGTCGGTGTACTCTAAAGTTTTTCCATCGATGTTTAACGCCAACGTAGTAAGCGTTTCTAAGTTTGAAAT
>ERZ1699650.75-NODE-75-length-62059-cov-9.564286_pt1 | contig 62059 bp, 65 predicted proteins | sample MGYA00581512_ERZ1699650 | MGnify/ENA primary metagenome ERZ1699650 (study PRJEB42348, sample SAMEA6618698) | metagenome | isolation source: Polyester-degrading enrichment culture growing on monomer terephthalic acid, Te | collected 2019-05-17 ... | reverse complement strand
CCCCGCATCCCCCTCCAAACGCGCGCACCGCCCGAACCCCACGGCTCCTCCCGTCCTTTGTCGCCAAAAATCCTTTCCCAATTGACCACCCAACAGGCTTGGGGCATCACCGCCCCATGGCCAAAGAAAAATCATTCACCTGTTCCGCCTGTGGCGCCTCTCATAACAAATGGTCGGGGCGTTGCGATGCCTGCGGCGAATGGAATTCGATTGTCGAGGAAAAGCCGCTCTCCACCGGCCCCTCCAAGAAATCGCTGGGCATGCGGCGCGGCCACCCCGTGCCCCTGACCGACCTGTCAACCGAGGAAACGCCGCCCCCCCGCACCCATTCGGGGCTTGGCGAGTTGGACCGCGTGCTGGGCGGCGGGCTGGTGCCTGCCTCCGCCATCCTTGTCGGCGGCGATCCGGGCATCGGCAAATCCACTCTGCTGCTTCAGGCCGCGGCGAAATTCGCCAATGCGGGCCTGAAAACCATCTATGTCTCGGGCGAGGAAGCCTCGGCGCAGGTCCGCATGCGTGCGCAGCGCCTTGGCCTTGCCGACGCCCCCGTGAAACTGGCGGCTGAAACCAACCTGCGCGACATCCTGACCACGCTCGAGGCCGAAAAACCCCAGCTTGCCATCATCGATTCGATCCAGACCATGTGGGCCGATAACGTCGACAGCGCGCCGGGATCCGTGTCACAGGTCCGCGCCGCCGCCCATGAACTCACCACATTCGCCAAACGCAACGGCGTGTCCGTGATACTTGTCGGCCATGTCACCAAGGACGGGCAGATCGCCGGCCCCCGCGTGGTCGAACATATGGTCGATACCGTGCTCTATTTCGAAGGCGAGCGCGGCCACCAGTTCCGCATCCTGCGCGCCGTCAAAAACCGCTTTGGCCCTGCCGATGAAATCGGCGTGTTCGAAATGACCGGCGGCGGACTGGCCGAGGTGCTGAACCCCTCGGCGCTGTTCCTGTCCGAACGCGGCCAACCCTCTCCCGGCTCTGTTGTCTTCTCCGGGATCGAAGGCACCCGCCCCGTGCTGGTCGAATTTCAGGCCCTCGTCGCGCCCTCGCCGCACAGCCAGCCGCGCCGGTCGGTCGTGGGCTGGGATGGCGGGCGGCTCAACATGATCCTTGCGGTGCTGGAATCGCGCTGCGGCATCCCCTTTGCAGGGCTTGACGTCTATCTGAACGTCGCGGGCGGCATGAAGGTGAACGAACCCGCCGCCGATCTGGCCGTCGCCGCCGCGCTGCTATCCGCACGCGAAGACGCCGCCCTGCCCGCCGAAACCGTGGTTTTCGGCGAAATCAGCCTCTCCGGTGCCCTGCGCCCCGTCGGCCAGACCGAAAACAGGTTGAAAGAGGCGCAAAAACTTGGTTTCACCGCCGCGATTGCCCCATCCGGCGGCAAGATCACGAAAAACGCCGTAAAGGGTATGAAAATTAACCAACTCGGTGATCTAACCGCCTTTGTCGGCGATGTCTTTGGCGCAGGCTGACGCGGCACCGCGACACCGCCCAAGACATGGCCGAAAGGTCACAAACACGGCAAAAGGCGCAGGGGCCGCACGAAAATCCCGCGCCCGTGCCGCCGAAACAGGGCATACTGCGTGCCAAACGCGACCCCAACGGGCGCATGGCGCGAAACGCGCAGACCACGCCAGCGGGCAAAACCCGCCAGCAGGGTCACAGATTGAGGGACAGGCCCGATACAGGGCCGCAGGACAGAACGGGACGGGCAGACCATGGACGGTTTCACCATCATCGACGGCGTTGTCGCCGCAATCATCGTGGTTTCGGCGCTGCTGGCCTATTCCCGCGGGCTGGTCCGCGAAGGGCTGGCCATCGCGGGCTGGATCGTGGCGGGCGTGGTGGCGTTTCTGTTCGCCCCGCAGGCGCAACCACTGGTCAAGGAAATCCCCGTGGTCGGCGACATGATCTCTGACAATTGCGAATTGTCGATCATCGCCGCATTCGGTGCGGTATTTGCCGTGGCACTGGTGATCGCCAGCTTTATCACGCCGCTGTTTTCCTCGCTGGTGCAACGCTCCGCACTGGGTGGTCTGGATCAGGGGCTTGGCTTTCTGTTCGGCGTGCTGCGCGGTATCATTCTGGTCGCCGTGGCGTTTTTCGTCTATGAAACGGTCATCACCTCGCAAAATATCCAGATGATCGACGATTCACGCTCGGCGCGCGTCTTCGGCCGCATGACCGGCCAGATCGAACAGCAAAACCCCGATCAGGCACTGGGCTGGATCACCCGCCAATACGAACAACTGGTCGGCATCTGCGAAGCACCGGCAAATCCCGCAACCCCGACCACGGCCCCCGCCAGCAACTAGGCCGCAGCAACTAGGCCGCAGGGACAAGGCGCCAGGGACAAGGCGCCAAGCGCAGTCATCAAAAAACCGGCGTGCCGTCACTGGCGCGCCGTTTTTTCATGTTGCAACGGGCACAAAGGGGCGGATCTGCATCAGCCCCGCGGGAAATGAACCAGAAACCAAAAACCACAAACAGGAACGATTTATGCGATACCTTGTCAAAGTCGCTGCTGCCCTCATATGCCTTGCGGGATGGTATCACTGGATCGACACCAGCGGCGAAAAACGCCGCACAGAGGCCAGCCAGTCGCGTCAGGCGATTCAGGATAACCTGAACGACCCGGACGCCGTGCCGATCCTGTCGCAAACGATGCAAAACCCTGACTGGACGATCGGCAAATGGCTGGCCGTCGGCAGGAAAAGCAGCGATTGCATAATGGCCGACGAAATGATGGACAAGAACGCCACCGCCAAGATTGTCAAACGCCGGGGCGCATCCAAAACCTATTACCTGTCCGACTATATTGCCTCATGCGACAGCTTCTCCACACGCATGTATTTCGAAATCGTTACACCCCGCGCCGAAAAATGGTGCCAGTTCCGCGAAACCACGGCGCGGCTCGACACGCTCTGCACGGAATGGACTGAAAACAAGGACCGGTATTGGCAAAACCTGCAAGCCGCCAAACAGCCGACACTGGAAAGATACCGCATTTTCACGGGCAGCTAGATGGTCAGGGCAATAGCATCACTGGCCAGCTCCATGTAACAGCGCGTCGAATTCCGGCGTTTCGACGCATAAACCAACGACCTGTTTTCCAGCACCCGCCCCGGCAGAAACAAACCCTCCCGCCCCCTCACGACAGCGCCAAAGGCGCAGCATTCGGGGTTGGGCCGGGCCGCGCTGCGCGCGGCAGTCGCGCCTCCCTGCGCTCTCGCCCTTCTGCGCCCTCACCATCAACCACCCAAACGCCGCCCGCGTGGCCGTGGTGAACGGCCCAAGGGCGGCGTTCCCCTTGCCAGCAATCCGCGCCGGCAATCCGCGCCTGCAAACCGCCTCACCAGGCCGATACCGCCCTTAGCCGCCCAACTGGTCCCGCATCGCCTGATAGATAACGGCCGTGGCCACATTCGCCAGATTAAGCGAACGCACACGCCTGTCCAGCATCGGCAGGTTGAACGTCCGCTCCTCCATGCCGCTCAGGATTTCGGGCGGCAAACCCTTGGATTCGCAGCCAAACACCAAATACCCGTCCCGCTTGTAATCGGCCTCGTAAAAGGTGCGCGCCCCGTGTTCCTCGAAAAAGAACAACTGCTCCGGCTCTGGCCTGCGCGCCTTTAGAAAATCCTGCCAACTGTCGTATTCGCTCAATTCGACGTATTTCCAGTAATCCGTTCCCGCCCGCCGCACGGCCTTTTCGTCCAGCGAAAACCCGTAGGGCCGGATCAGGATCAGCTCCAGATTCAGGGCCACGCAGCTGCGCCCGATTGCCCCGGTATTGTATGGAATTTCAGGGGTGACCAACACGATTTTCATGCGCGGTTCAGGCAGGACATCAGACAGGGGATCAGACATGGGCTAGAAATGCTTTCTTGTTCACAACGCAGCATTCACCATGCCACACATATGTATACCGCCAGATTTAAGGCCGCGTGAAACAGACCGCCAAATCCAGACCGCCAAATTCAGGCGCAGGCCTTAGCGGTTCTCCAAAAACCCCTGCGCCTCCAGCAGGGTCGCGGCCAGCCCGTCGAAAAACCCCGGCACGCTCACATCTATGCGGCGCGACGGAGTGTTTTGCGCCGGCCCGGACTCCACAGAACCCGCAGCCTCCTCAGGCTCCGCAGCCACCCGATGCACCGGAAACATCGTGACCTGCATGTCCAGCAATTCGCGGTAACTTGCACCCGCACCGTGTTTCAACACATTGACCGCCAGATAATAGGCATGGACCCGCTCCGCCAGATCGCCCTGCCCTGCCTCCAACAGCGCCGCTTTCAACTTGCGCGAAAACGGGCCGCGCCGGAAATGGTGCTGCATACGCGCCTCGAACAGGGTGAACAGATCAACCGTTGCCGCTTCCAGCCCGACCCGCGCCGCGTTCAGGTCGTCGGCCCCGGTTGCCGCCAGCCCCCGTTCCTGCCCCCGTTCCTGCCCCTGCGCCTGACCCTGCGCGCTAAACGCCGCAATCCGCGCCTCAAACAGCTTTGCCTTGGCCTGCGCTGCCGCAATCAGTTCCGGCACATTCTGTGAAGTGGTCATTGTTCATTCTCCGTATGCTCCCCCCTCCCTTACGCGATGGGGCCGGAAATGATAGGGGCCGCAACGCATCATTCCATCAACCGCCGCAAATAACCCGCCCCTATCGCCCGAACCCGCTACAGCTTGTCACAGCCCGCCACAGCACGCCACAGGGCCGCGCCGCGTATTAGCGCGCCCGCGCTTGCCCCACAATCCGCACGCCCTATGTGATCCTTTCGTGACACCCGCCCCCCAAACCCGTAAGAGGGGATCAAATCCACACCCCGCCGGATTCGGAGACGCGCCTTGCCAAACAGCCAGCTTTCCCCGCAGATGCCCACAACCAACCCCTTTGACGATGACAAACTCCGCGAGGAATGCGGCGTTTTCGGCGTCCTCGGGGTGACCGATGCGGCGAATTTTGTCGCCCTTGGCCTGCACGCCCTGCAACATCGCGGACAAGAGGCAGGCGGCATCGTCACCCACGATCCGCAACAGGGGTTCAACTCGGCCCACCGCTTTGGCTATGTGCGCGACAATTTCACCAGCGCAAACCTGATGCAAACCCTGCCCGGGCCGCTTGGCATCGGCCATGTGCGCTACTCCACCGCCGGGGCAAAGGGCGCGGTGATCCGCGACGTGCAGCCGTTTTTCGGCGAATTTTCCATGGGCGGGGCGGCGATTGCGCATAACGGCAATATCACCAATGCCAATGCCCTGCGCCGCGAATTGATCGAACGCGGCTCGATCTTTCAATCCTCCTCCGATTCCGAATGCATCATCCACCTGATGGCGCGCTCCTTGCAGAAAAACATCCCCGAACGGATGGAAGACGCCCTGCGCCGCGTCGAGGGCGCGTTTTCCATCGTCGCCATGACCCGCACCAAACTGATCGGCGTGCGCGACCCGCTGGGGGTGCGCCCGCTCTGCCTTGGTAAAATCGGCGACGGCTGGGCGCTGTCCTCGGAAACCTGCGCGCTCGATATCATCGGCGCGGAATATGTGCGCGAAATCGAACCGGGCGAAATGGTGGTGATCGACGACAATGGCGTCGACAGCCGCTTTCCCTTCCGCAAACGCGATGCACGGTTCTGCATCTTCGAACATGTCTATTTCTCGCGCCCCGACAGCATCATCGGCGATCGCTCGGTCTATGAAACCCGCCGCCAGATCGGTGTGGAACTGGCCAAGGAAAGCCCGGTCGAGGCCGATCTGGTCTGCCCCGTGCCCGATTCCGGCACCCCCGCCGCCATCGGCTTTTCCCAGGAAAGCGGCATCCCCTACGCCATGGGCATCATTCGCAACCAATATATGGGCCGCACCTTTATCGAACCCACCGAACAGATCCGCAACATGGGTGTGCGCCTGAAACTGAACGTGAACCGCGCCCTGATCAAAGGCAAACGTATCATTCTGGTGGATGACAGCGTGGTGCGTGGCACCACCTCGCGCAAGATCAAGGATATGCTGCTGGACGCCGGCGCAGCCGAAGTCCACTTCCGCATCGCATCCCCCCCCACCGCATGGCCCTGCTTTTACGGGGTGGACACGCCACAGCGCGAAAAACTGCTGGCCGCCACCATGAGCGAAGACGAAATGTGCGCCCACCTCGCTGTGGACAGCCTGCGCTTTATCTCGCTCGACGGGCTGTATCGCGCCGTCGGCGAAGCCGAAGGGCGCAACGCCAAATGCCCGCAATATTGCGACGCATGCTTTTCCGGCGAATATCCGGTGGAACCCTCGGATATGCTGGAAAAAGGCTTTGAAATGAAAGCCGCGGAATAACCACCAGCCGCAACGCGCCGATTACCCCACACCCAGGCCCGCCCGAAACAGGCGGGCCTTTTGCTGTTCGCGCATCAGCAAATACACGCGCATCGCCACCGCGCGCAGCCCTTAAAAACAGGGCGAACCGGCACCAATATGCCGACCACAGCCCCAAACCGGCAACGCCCCGCCACCACACGCGAGCGTGAGCGCACGCCCCCTTCCCCATATGCGCCCTCGGTGCCATCTGCCCCTTTCCACCACTCACGAAACCTACCGCAAGGCGGGCGTGCCAATCCGGGCCGCCCGCCCGCAATCCGCCATTGCACAAACGCCGCCAAAGGACACAACAGACATGTCGCAACCCGACAACACCGCAACCACCAACACCAAAACCACCAACGCCAAAACCACGGCCGCCGCGACCGATGAAAACGCCCTGCCCCTGTCCGGCACCACCCTCATTGGCACCCTGACCGGCCCCAACGGGCCAGTGGCCCTGCTGCGCCTGCGCCGTGGCGATATACGCCGCGTATCAAAAGGCGACAAAATCGACGGCGCCAGAATTACCGCCATATCTGACGGGCAACTACACCTGTCCCGCGCAGGCCAACCCGAAATCCTCACCATGCCACGCAGCTGACACAGCCCCCCACACCCGCCCTCACCGTGCCAGCGCAAACTGAAACCTACCGCTTTCACTGTTCTGCAAATACCTGCTCTGCGCCTGCAACATGCGCCCCCTTGACCTTGACCCAAATCCCAACCAAACCAACCCACGCAACCACCGCACCAAAAAGGAACCGGAACACATGACCGAGCAAACCCAGAAACTCGCCCTCATCACCGGTGCCTCGCGCGGACTGGGCGCCGCACTTGCCGAACACCTCTGCACCACACACCATATCGTGGCCGTGGCCCGCACCACCGGCGCCCTCGAAGAGCTGGACGACCGCATTCAGGCGCTTGGCGGACAGGCCACACTGGCCCCGATGGACATCACCAACCCCGATGCCATGGCGCAACTCTGCCGCTCGATCTATGACCGCTGGGGGCGGCTCGACCTCTGGGCGCATACGGCGGTGCATGTCGCCCCACTGGCCCCCGCCTATTACATGGACGCCAAGGATTGGGACAAATCCGTGGCCTGCAACGTCACCGCCACGGGGCAACTTATCCCCTTTATCGCCCCCCTGCTGGGCGAAGAAGGCACCGCCCTGTTTTTCGACGACGCACGCGGCGGCGAAAAATTCTTTGCCGCTTACGGCGCATCCAAAGCAGCGCAAATCGCACTGGCGCGCAGCTGGTCCGCCGAAACCGTGAAAACCGGCCCACAGGTGCATGTGCTGACCCCCGCCCCCATGGCCACCGCCACCCGCGCGCGGTTTTTCCCGGGCGAAGACACCAGCCTGCTGGCCAAACCCCTGTCCGAGGCAAAACGCCTGCTGGCGCAACTATAATCACCAGCAACACGCACAAACCGCCAACCACAAAAACAAACAAACAAACAAACCCTCCCGCCCGCGCCACAACCCGCCCCCGAACGGGGGCGCGCCAGGCGCCGGTTGGGCCGGGCCTCGCTGCGCTCGGAAAATCCACCCCGCTCGGGGACAGACACCCCAACCCCGCCCGCGTGGCCGTGGCAAACGGCCCAAGGGCGGGGTTTCCCTCCCGACTGCGGCGCTCTGGCAGCAGCCATCAGGCAACGCCTGCCAGATGATCACAGAAAACCCCCTGCCCGCGCTTGCCCCACAGGCCGCTTCACGCGTAAGAAAGACCGCAACCAACAGACAGAACCATCAGGGGCCATCCATGCGCATTCTCATCACCAATGACGACGGCATCAACGCCCCGGGCCTGCAAACCCTGACCCATATCGCCAACGAACTGGCAGGCGATACGGGCGAGGTCTGGACCGTCGCCCCCGCCTTCGAACAATCCGGCGTCGGCCATTGCATCAGCTACACCCACCCGATGATGATCGCCAAAATGGGCGACAGACGATATGCCGCCGAAGGGTCCCCCGCCGATTGCGTCCTTGCCGGACTGCACGAGGTGCTAAAAGACAACCGCCCCGACCTGATCCTGTCCGGGGTCAACCGCGGCAACAACTCGGCCGAAAACGCGCTCTACTCCGGCACCCTCGGCGGCGCAATGGAAGGGGCGCTGCAACAGATCCCCGCCATGGCACTGTCACAATATCTGGGGCCGAAAAACGCGCAAATCGACGACCCGTTCGAAGCCGCCAAAACCCACGCCGCACCGCTGATCCGCCGCCTGCTGCCCACGCTCACCAACGACACACAGGATTATCGCCTGTTCTATAACATCAATTTCCCCCCGGTGCCCGCCGATGCGGTCAAGGGTGCCATGGCCGCACCACAGGGCTTTCGCCGCAACACCCATTTCGCAGTCGAACCACACCTGTCACCATCAGGGCGCAAATTCCTGTGGATCAGGGGCGGTGAACAACATGTCCCGACCGAACCGGGCAGCGATGCGGCGGTGAACCTTGATGGCTATATCTCGGTCACACCGATGCGCGCCGACCTGACCTGCCGCAGCACGCTGGATGCACTGGGCGATCTGAATACCCCGATTGATCAAGGCGCAAACTGACCCGCATGGACAACGCCGAACGCAAAATGCAATTCCTCTTCGCGCTGCGCTCGCACGGTGTCACAGACACCCGCGTGCTGGACGCGATGGAAAAAATAGACCGCGCCGCATTCGCCCCCAGCGGGGTGTTTGCCGGTCGCAGCTATGACGACATGCCGCTGCCGATCTCCTGCGGGCAAACCATCTCGCAGCCCTCGGTGGTGGGGATCATGACGCAGGCGCTGAACGTGCAACCGCGCGACAAGGTGCTAGAGGTCGGAACCGGCTCGGGCTATCAGGCGGCCATCCTGTCGCTGCTGGCACGCCGCGTCTATACGGTGGACCGCTACTCGCGCCTTGTGCGCGATGCACGGGCCGTGTTTGACGCACAGGACCTGACCAATATCACCGCCTTCACCGCCGATGGCAGCTTTGGCCTGCCCGATCAGGCACCGTTCGACCGGATCATCGTCACCGCCGCCGCCGAGGACCCCCCGGGGCCCCTGATGGCGCAGCTCAAGGTGGGCGGCATCATGGTGGTGCCCGTCGGGCAATCCGACGCCGTGCAAAGCCTGATCCGCGTCACCCGCCACAGCACCGGCTACGACTACGACGAATTGCGTCCCGTGCGCTTCGTCCCCCTGCTCGAAGGGCTGGGACGCGAGTAAAAAGACCGCAACCATGGCCGATACCTACCCCGACGTCCAATCCCTCTGCCGCGACCAGAGCCAAAACGACTTTGAAATAACCGATATTGATCGCCAAGGCCCTACGCTGATCCTCGCCCCACATGGTGGCGGGATCGAACGCGGCACCTGTGAACTGGCCCGCGCAATCGCTGGCGATGACCATAACCTCTAGCTGTTCCAAGGGAAAATGCGCAGCGGAAACAATGCCCTGCACATCACCTCAACCCGTTTCTATGAAACCGCAATGGACCGGCTCCTCGCCAAGGCCGATCACGTCCTTGCCGTCCACGGGTCCAAGGGCGCAAGGATCTGGCACAGGTCAATGGCAGGGAAATACATGACCCCGATCACATATATCCAGGCGGCCGAAATACCACATTGCCCAAAAACATCGAAACGCACCTGAATGAAAATGGCTTCAGGACCCTGTCCCATGGACATCTGTTTCCCGCATCCGACCCGAATAACCTCTGCAATCGCGGACCAACGAAACAAGGCGCGCAAATCGAACTGCCATCATCATTGCGAATATCGCTGATGAATGATCCCGACCTGCTGACAACACTTGCCCAATCACTGCACACCGCAATTGGCCCGTAAACCCTGCTGACAGGTTGCGCCGCCCACCGGGCGTCGCGACGGGGGCGGGTGCGCGGGCGATCCCGCCCGCGCACCCGCCCCACCAGCACCCCAGGGCAACACCTGCCCCCCGACACAGCCCGACACAGCGCGCATCCACACCACATCCCACCCGCAATATCCCCCCCGTGACACCCCGCCGCAATTGGTGGAAAACACCCCGCAAAAGCCCGACCAATACGGGCGCACGACATGAGGACATCGAGATGACGCACACCCGCAGCACCCGCAGGGCCTCCGCCCGCACGCGCATGGCCATCGCCGCCACATCGGTTCTGACACTCGTCGCCTGCGAGGATGGTCTGGATTTCGACCTGCGCGGCAATTTCGGCAACGCGCCCTCTACCGCGCAGGCCGCCAAAAACGCCACCGCCCCGCGACCCAAACCCGACAATCGCGGCATCATCTCATACCCCGGCTATCAGGTCGCAGTGGCACGGCGCGGTGACACGCTGGTCGACCTTGGCGCACGCATCGGCGTCGATCCGGGCACCATCGCCCGCTACAACGGGCTGCAACAAACCGACCGCCTGCGCGAAGGTGAAATCATCGCCCTGCCCGCCCGCGTGGCCGAACCATCCCCCGCCACAGGCGCCGCAACCACTGGCCCGATCCAGCCACCAAACGTCGATATCACCTCGCTGGCCGGATCAGCCATCGACCGCGCCCAACCCGCCGCCGTGCAAACCAGCACCCTGCAATCGGCCCCCACAGCAACCGGCATCGAACCCACCCGCCACAAGGTCACACGCGGCGAAACCGCCTATACCATCTCGCGGCTCTATAACGTCTCCGTGCGCAGCATCGCCGAATGGAACGGGCTGGACAGCAACTTCTCGATCCGCGAAGGGCAATACCTCCTGATCCCGCCAGTCAGCGCAAAAACCAGCCCCGGCACAGCCACCACCAACCCGGGGCAAGGCTCCCCAACCCCCACCCCGCCAAGCGCAACAAAACCCCTGCCCGCAGAAAAAACCGCCCCGCTGGCACCCGCAGCAACCTCTACAACCGCCCAAACCGCCACCGCCGCGCCAAAACCCGTGGCCACGCCAGACCTTGGCAAAAACCAAACCAAATCCAGCGGCGGGCAACTCGGCTATCCGGCACAGGGCAAAATCATCCGCGAATATGCCAAAGGCCGCAATGACGGCATCGACATTCAGGCAGCCGCAGGCGCCCCCATCATGGCCGCCGCCGCCGGCACCGTGGCCAATGTCTCGCAAACCACGGATAAGGTGACGATCATCGTGATCAAACACCCCAACGACCTGCTGACCGTCTACGCCAACGCAACAGGCGTCAAAGTCAAAGAAGGCCAAAGCGTCACCCGCGGCCAAACCATCGCCGCCATCCCCGGCGGCAACACCAACTACGTGCACTTCGAAGTCCGCAAAGGCTTCGACAGCCAGGATCCGGTGAAATACCTGAACTGACCCGAAACCGCGACCGAAACCAAACAAAGCCGGGCCAACCACAGCCCGGCTTTGTCATGCAATGCGCGAAAAACCACGCGCCACAACCGCAATCATCGCATATTTTTTCTTGGTAAAAATACTCGCGCCGCAGGCTCCCGCCCCCACCATACAGACTGGCACACAGACCGCCATACAGGTTGGCACACAGGTTGGCACTCCAACGCGAAAAACCTAGATCGAAACGCCCTTGCGCCCCGCCAGATCAACAATGAACTGCCATGCCACACGGCCCGAACGGCTGCCACGGGTGGCCTGCCACTCAATCGCCTCGGCGCGCAATTCAGCCGTATCAACGCGGATGCCATAGGCATCACAATACCCGTCAATCATGGCCAGATATTCATCCTGCGTGCAGGGATGAAACCCCAGCCACAGCCCGAACCGGTCCGACAATGATACCTTTTCCTCAACCGCCTCGCTGGGATTAATCCCACTGGATCGCTCGTTTTCGATCATGTCGCGCGGCATCAAATGGCGGCGGTTCGACGTGGCATAGAAAATCACATTCTCGGGCCGCCCCTCGATGCCACCATCCAACACCGCCTTCAGGCTCTTGTAATGCTGGTCATCATGGGAAAACGACAGATCGTCGCAAAACAGCAAAAACCGATAGGGCGCGCCGCGCAGCAAATGCAACAACCGCGCCACCGAGGGCAGATCCTCGCGCTGCAATTCCACCACCTTTAACGGCAACCCCTGCCGGATCACCTCGGCATGAACAGCCTTGACCAGGGATGATTTCCCCATGCCCCGCGCACCCCACAACAGGGCATTGTTCGCGGGCAACCCACGGGCAAACTGCAATGTATTGGCCAGCAGGGTGTCGCGTGACCGGTCCACCCCCAGCAACAGCGACAAATCCACCCGCGACACATCCGGCACAGGGGCCAGATGGTCCGGCCCGACATGCCAGACATAGGCATCAGCGGCATCGAATTCCGGCGCGGGCTGCGGCGCGGGGGCCATGCGCTCCAACGCCTCGGCAATACGTTTGACCGCCTTCTTCACGGCTTGCTGCCCCCGTTTTCACCCTCGTCTGCGTCAAACTCCGCCATCAGGGGATCGTCGAATTCTTCCTCTGCGATATCATCGTCATAATACCCCTCGGCACGCAGACGCGCCTCGCGCTTGCGCTCGACAATGCGCACCAAAAAGATCGAAATTTCATACAACCCGTAAACGACCGTGAACAAAATCACCTGCGTCGTCACATCCGGCGGCGTCACCACAGCGGCCAGCCCCAAAATGCCCACAACCGCATATTTGCGCATCGCACCCAATCCGGCAGAAGACACCAATCCGGCCTTGCCCATCAGGGTCAACAGCACCGGCAATTGAAAACACAGCCCGAATGCCATGATAAATTTCAACGTAATATCAAGGCTCTCGTTCACCTTACCGAAAAACGTCACCCGAATGCCCTCGGCGGTTTCGGGCACAATCGCCGTATCCGCCGGAATACCGGCAGGCACCGTTGCCGCCTGCGACAACAGATTGGCGAAAATCGAACTGACATCGGCAAAGCCCAGAAAAAACGCCATCGCCAGCGGGGTCACCACGAAATGCGCGAAACTCGCCCCCAGCAAAAACATCACGGGCGAGGCCACCAGAAACGGCAGAAACGCGCCCTTTTCGTTCTTGTATAATCCCGGCGCAACAAACCGCCACAGCTGATAGGAAATCACCGGAAAGGCCAGAATGAACCCGAACACCATGGAAATGCGAAACAGCGTAAACAGATATTCCTGCGGGCTGGTATATTGCATCGTGGGCGACGGATCACCCAATGCGCGCAGGGTGTTTTCGATCGGTCCCAACAGGAATTGCAGGATCGGTTCGGCCACAACAAAGGCCAGAACCATGCCGATGATAAACGCGATCACCGCACGGATCAGCCGCGTGCGCAGCTCGGCCAGATGTTCGATCAGCGGCGCGCTGCTTTGCTCGATCTCGTCGGTTTTGCTCATGTATCAGATCCGGGCGCGGCGGGTTTCTTGGCGGCGGGCTTTGCCGCCGGTTTCTTGGCTGCGGGTTTCTTGGCCGCAGGTTTGGCCGCAGGTTTTGCCGCGGCCTTGGCTGTCGCAGGCTTTGCCGCCGGCTTCTTGGCAGCAGGTTTCTTGGCAGCAGGTTTCTTGGCAGCAGGTTTCTTGACTGCCTTTGCCGCCGCCTTTGCGGGCGCCTTGTCTGCCACCTTCGCAGCCGCACTGACCTCGGGCGCGGGCTTTGCCTTCGCCGCCTCGGCCGCGGCCTCGGCTGCTTTGCGATCCGTCGCCGCCTTGGCCGTCGCCGCCTGTATCTTGGCGGCGGCCTCCTTGCGCTCGTCCGACAGGGGGGCCGGCTCTTCGGGGGTCCATTTGGTGAACTCGCTCGCGGCCTCGTTCAGCTTGTCCAGACCCATCTGTTTGGGATTGGTCGCCGCCTTTAACGTATTGCCAATGTCGCGCACGCCGGATTCATCGGCGGCATCCTCCATCGCGCGGGAAAATTCGCGCGCCATGCCCTTGGCCTTGCCCACGAACTGCCCGACAGAACGGAACAGATTGGGCAGGTCCTTGGGACCAACCACGATCAAGGCAACGATGCCGATCAGCATTAGCTCGGTCCAGCCCAGATCGAACATGGCGGGCTTAGACCTTGTCTTTTTCAGCTTCCGGCGTGACGTCTTTCGCCTCGGCGGTGCTGTCCTCGATCTCTTTGCTGCCGTCGCTGACGCCGCGCTTGAATGCGGTGATGCCCTTGCCGACCTCACCCATAAGCGAGCTGATCTTGCCGCGCCCGAACAGCACCAGCACCACTACCGCGATCAGCAAAAGGCCCGGAAGCCCGATATTGTTCAACATTGCGTCTCTCCCATTTCGGGGGCTGGCACCGTTGCACCTGCCCGCCGCGCAATTTCATCAGGTTTCGTATCTAATGGCTGATCGGCACGGATTAAAGCACCAATCGCGCAGGCCCACGCGATTTTTCGCCGCGCCCCGCGATCTGCCCGCCCTTTGCCCGCCACTCTAGGGCCGGTCGCCGCCCACATCCTCGCCCACATCTTCGCTCACAACGGGAAAGATGAAACAACGGTCGCGCCGGATCATCAACCACAGCGGCTTGCCCGCCCGTGGCAAAAATACATTCGGCACCGTCGCCTTTAACACCGATCCGTCGTGATCCATGCGAATTTCCACCAGACTTTCCGCCCCCATGAACCGGGCGCGCACCACCTGCCCCCGCGCCGCAACGCCATCCTGCGCCGTGGGCAAGGGGCCGCGCCCCTCGCGGTCGAAATCCAGCTTGATATGCTGCGGACGAATGACAATTTCCACCGCCTGCCCGTCCGCCACACCGGGGGCCAGAAACTGGCCAAAGGGCGTATCGGTCAACGCCCCCTGCACAACACCACGTATCACATTGATATCACTGAAAAACCCGACAGAATCACGGTCCTTTGGCGCGTTATAGATGTTGTATGGCGCGCCCTGCTGCACGATCCGCCCGTCGCGCATCAGCGCGATTTCATCAGCCATGCGCATGGCCTCTTCCGGCTCATGCGTGACCAGCAAAACGGCGGCATCCTCGGCCTGTAAAATCTCCAGCGTCTGATCGCGGATGTCATCGCGCAAACGGTTGTCCAAACCCGAAAACGGCTCGTCCATCAGCATGATCTTGGGCTGCGGAGCCAGCGCCCGCGCCAGCGCCACGCGCTGCTGCTCCCCGCCCGACAGGGCATGTGGAAACCCGTCAATGAAACGGCGCAAACCGACCCGATCCAGCAAGGCCTCGACCCGGGCGCGTTTTTCATCGCGCCCCGTTTTCAAACCGAACCCCACATTGTCAGCCACCGACAAATGCGGAAACAGTGCGAAATCCTGAAACATCAGCCCGATATGGCGGCGCTCGGGCGGCACGCGAAACACCGTGTCGCAAATCAGGTTGCCATCGACCAAAATCTGGCCCGAATCCTGCATTTCCACCCCGGCAATCATGCGCAAAGTGGTGGATTTACCGCAGCCGGACGGCCCCAACAGACATGTCACCTGCCCGGGCATCACCCGCAACGACACATCATTCACCACCGCCTGCCCGCCGAATCGACGCACCAGATTGCGGATTTCCAAACGGGGGTGGGCTGTCTGCTGCATAGAGAAAGGGCTATCCCGATTAAACCTGTCGGAATTCCCTAACAGCGCCACGCCCGCGCCGCAAGCCTCCGGGCAAGGGGCCCGGGGTCAAAGGGGGCGCGCCTCATCTGGCCGCCCCCCGATGGCCTACATGATCACATTGGCCGCGCCACCATCCAGCAACACGTTCTGCCCCACCATGAACCCGGCGAACTGCGAACACATGAACGCACAGGTCGCGCCAAATTCCTGCCGTGTGCCATACCGCTGCGCCGGAATGGTCTCGCACCGCTCGGCCCTGGCCTGCTCCAATGTGATCCCCTTGGCCGATGCCACGCCACCATCCAGCGATGCGGCCCGATCCGTGTCATGAATGCCGGGCAACAGGTTGTTGATGATCACACCCTTGGGGGCCACCTGCCGCGCGGTTCCGGCCACGAACCCCGTCAATCCGGCCCGCGCCGTATTGGACAGACCCAACACCGCAATCGGCGTTTTCACCGATTGCGAGGTGATGTTGACCACCCGCCCCCAACCGCGCTCCATCATGCCGGGCAACAATGCCTGCATCAGCGCCACAGGGGTCAGCATATTGGCATCCAGCGCCGCAATGAAATCGTCGCGCGACCAATCCGACCACTTGCCGGGGGGCGGGCCACCCGCATTGGTCACCAGAATATCCACCGCGCCTGCGGCCTCCAATACCCTGGCGCGCCCCTCGGGCGATACGATATCGGCGGCCACAGTGACCACATTCACCCCATGCGCCGCACGGATCGCCTCTGCTGCCGCCTCCAACGGGCCAGCGGTGCGCGCATTCATCACGATATCGACACCCGCCGCCGCCAATGCCTCGGCACAGCCCAAACCCAGCCCCTTGGACGAGGCACAGACCAGCGCCCTTTTCCCTTTGATTCCCAGATCCATAGCGCATTCTCCCTGTTTGAATTGCCATATGCCTAACACCACATAGGCCCGCCCTGCCAGCAAAACACCGCCCCGTTGACCCAAGCCCGCCACAATCCTATCCTACACAGGTTAAACGCAGCGCACCCCATGCGCCCCCGTTGAACAGACAAGTGATTGGATCAATGACAGAATCGGGCTTCAAATCAGCATTCTCGCTCCCCGCGCTGCGCTCTGACGCGCTCAGCGTCACCAATGGGGCGAATCTGGGCGATGCCCTGTCCTTTGCCGATGAACTGGTCCCCGACGACATCTATCAAATCGCGCCCAATGCCAAGCCGACCCGCCTGTCGCTGGTGGCCGAAACGGGCGGCAGCTACCGCATCGCCCCCTCCACCGCCGCTGGCATGCCGGGCGCAACCGTGCACCTTGATTGCTGCCTGACGCTAATGTCCCCCGATGGCCAAACCACCGAACTGCTGGTCATGGTCGAAGTCGACAGTGACGGCGATGTCGCCGAAATCTATGGCCTGCCACTGGACCAACTGGAACCCAAGGTCGACTATGCGCTGGTCACCATCGACCGCGACAGCGCCCGCGCCAAACTGGCACAAATCGCCTGCGTCTCTTTCACCGCCGATACGCAAATCACCATGGCATCGGGCGAACAACGCCCCATCGAACAATTGCAGGTCGGCGATAAGGTGCTGACCCGCGACGACGGCCCACAGGCCGTGCGCTGGATCGGCCGCACCACCGTGCGCGCCGTGGGCGAATTCGCCCCGATCCTGATCAAATCCGGCACCCTGCACAATGACCGCGATCTGGTCGTCAGCCCCGAACACCGCCTGTTTATCTATCAACGCTCCGATGCACTGGGCGCGGGCCGATCCGAAGTGCTGGTGCGCGCCCGCCACCTCGTCAACGGCACCACCGTAACGCGCAAGGCCGGCGGCTTTGTCGATTACTTCCAGATCCTGTTCGACAGCCACCAGATCATCTATGCCGAAGGCATCGCCGCCGAAACCCTGCTGGTCGACACCCGCACCCGCCCCGCCCTGCCACAGGACCTGGCCGAAAAACTGGCCACCGCGCTGCCGGGCCACGAAAACCGCCCCCATATGCAATTCGAAGTGGGCGAAACCCTGCTAGACCGCCCCGACGCCGCCGACCTCCTGCGCCGCGCCTCCACCCGCTAACCCCCCGGCCGCTCCCCCCCGCCGCTAACCCCCAATCACCAGCGCGCCAACCAACCGCGCCCCGGCACACCCTAACGTAGCCCCGCCTCAGGGCACGAGGCCCCTCCGCGCGCCTTGGCCGCCCGCCGCCCCAACAGCTTGCCCACTCACCCGACACACCCGGATTTTTTCTTGGCATAAATACGCGCGCCGCAGGCTCCCCACCTTAACCACACCACACACCCCACCCGCAGCTTTCTCTTGCCCCGCCCAACGCCCCCCCATATATCCGCCCCATGCTGGATACATCGAACCGCCCCGCCCTTCCGCCCGAAATCGCCCGCCGCCGGACCTTTGCGATCATCTCGCATCCCGACGCCGGCAAAACGACCCTGACGGAAAAATTCCTGCTGTTCGGCGGCGCGATCCAGATGGCCGGTCAGGTCCGCGCCAAAGGCGAGGCACGGCGCACCCGCTCCGACTTCATGCAAATGGAAAAGGACCGCGGCATTTCCGTCTCCGCCTCCGCCATGTCCTTTGACTTCGCCAACGAAAATACCAACTTCCGCTTCAATCTGGTCGACACCCCCGGCCACTCGGATTTCTCCGAAGATACCTATCGCACCCTCACCGCCGTAGACGCCGCCGTCATGGTGATCGACGGGGCCAAAGGCGTCGAATCCCAGACCCGCAAACTGTTCGAAGTCTGCCGCCTGCGCGACCTCCCCATCCTGACCTTCTGTAACAAAATGGACCGCGAATCCCGCGATACATTTGAAATCATTGATGAAATTCAGGAAAACCTGGCAATCGACGTCACCCCCGCATCCTGGCCCATCGGCACAGGCCGCGATTTCATCGGCTGCTATGATATGCTCAATGACCGGCTTGAACTGATGGACCGCGCCGACCGCAACCGCGTCGCCGAAACCATCCGCATCAACGGGCTGGACGATCCCAAACTGGCGCAGCACGTCCCCGCCAACCTGCTGGACCAGTTCCGCGAAGAACTGGAAATGGCCCGCGAACTGCTGCCCAAACTCGACCCCCAAGCGGTGCTCGAAGGGCACATGACCCCGATCTGGTTCGGCTCTGCCATCAATTCATTCGGGGTCAAGGAACTGATGCAGGGCATCGCCACCTACGGCCCCGAACCGCAACCGCAAAAGGCATCCCCCCGCGAAATCGCCCCCGAAGAACCCAAGGTCGCAGGCTTTGTATTCAAGGTGCAGGCCAATATGGACCCGAAACACCGCGACCGCGTCGCCTTTGTGCGCCTTGCATCGGGCCATTTCTCCCGTGGCATGAAACTGACCCATGTGCGCAGCAAAAAACCCATGGCCATTTCCAACCCCGTACTGTTCCTCGCATCCGATCGCGAACTGGCCGAAGAAGCATGGGCAGGCGATATCATCGGCATCCCCAACCACGGCCAGCTGCGCATCGGCGACACCCTGACCGAAGGCGAAATGCTGCGCGCCACCGGCATCCCCTCCTTCGCCCCCGAACTGCTGCAAACCGTGCGCGCAGGCGACCCGATGAAGGCAAAACACCTGGAAAAGGCCCTGATGCAATTCGCCGAAGAAGGCGCGGCCAAGGTCTTCAAACCCAATATCGGCTCGGGCTTTATCGTCGGCGTCGTCGGCCAGTTGCAATTCGAGGTGCTGGCCTCAAGGATCGAACTGGAATACGGCCTCCCCGTGCGGTTTGACCAGACGCAATTCACCTCGGCCCGCTGGGTCAACGGCAGCAAAACCGCCGTCGACAAATTCGTGGAATCAAACAAACAACATATCGCCCATGACCATGACGGCGATGTGGTTTACCTGACCCGCCTGCAATGGGATATCGACCGCGTTGACCGCGATTACCCCGATATCAAACTGACAGCGACCAAGGAAATGATGGCCTGATTCCAGTGCCTTACCCCACAAGAAAAAACCAAAGGGGCAAAACTAAAGAGGGCAAAATCAAAGGGGTGCCACCGGAACCGGCGACACCCCCGCAATGGTTAAACCCACACCCCTTACAAAACCGTCAGTTCCATGCTGATCGGACAATCCAGAACCTTGCTCACAGGGCATCCGGTCTCGGCCTCTTCGGCGCAGGCCCTGATCACATCCTTGTCGCCATCCGCCTGAACAGCGACCACCAGATGCGCCCCCACAATCTGTGGCCCGCCATCCATCGACAGCGAAATCACCGATCTGGTCTCGATCTTGCCCGGCACAATATCCTTGGACCCCAGAATATTGCTCAGTGCCATGGAAAAACAGGCCGCATGGGCCGCGCCAATCAACTCCTCGGGATTGGTGCCTGCCTGATCCTCGAACCGCGTGTTGAACCCATAGGGCAGGTTTGACAAAGCACCGCTTTCGCTGCTCAGGCGCCCCTTGCCCTCTTTCAAATTGCCACTCCATTCGGCATTGCCAAACTTCTTGATCATGCTCGTCCCCACTTTCAAATTCATTGTTCCAAACCTCAACGCGCCCCACCCGCGATTGTTCCCCCCCTGCCCTCACTGTTCCAAAAATACCTATGCGCCCCACGACCCCTTGCGCCCCCCGCCCCAATACGCCCCCCCGCCCCCTTGCGCGAAGCCGCCCACCTTGGCACAACCAAATGCATGAACGATCCCAAACCCCCGCGCCCCGCGCCAATCCCGCGCAGCGGCCCCACCGACCCGGCACAGCTGCGCTGGGGCACGGTCACCATGGCGCGTGGCCCGACACAAGGCATCGCCGGTTTCGCCGCTTGGCACCTGTCGCTGGGCGCGGCGCGGGTCACACTCTATCTGGATGATCCCGATCCGGCCCAAATCGCCTATCTGCAACATCCCCAAATCCGCACCATCCCCTGCGACACCGCATTCTGGGCCGCACAGGCAAAACCCCGCCCCGATCCGCACCAGCGCCGTCAGGCCATGATCGCCACGCTGGAATACAACAACAGTGACGATCTGGATTGGCTGGCCCATATCGACATGGATGAATTCCTGCTGCCCGATACCACGGTCGCCGCCCCCCTTGCCGCCGCCGATCCAACCCTCGCCGCACTGGTGATGAACCCCGCCGAACAACTCTCTGGCCCGCCACCCGAACAATTCAAACTGGCACCACGCCACGCGGGCAAACACAAATCCCTGCTGGGCGAACTCTACCCCACCTTCGGGCAATACCTGCGCGGCGGCTTCATTTCCCACCTCGAAGGCAAACTGTTCACCCGCACCGGCATCCCGCGGTTCCGCCTCGGCATCCACGGCGCAACCCACCGCGGCCACCCGATCGAAAACCGCATCCGCACCACCGACATCTGGCTGGGCCACGCCCATGCGCCCGATTGGGACAGCTTCCAACACCACATGCAATTCCGCCTGACACGCGGCAGCTATCGCAACCCGCAGGCGGGCGGGCTGCCCTTCAACCAACTGCTCGACATGCTGCAATCCGAAAACGCGTTACAGGCGTTTTACAAAGAGGTCTGCACCGCCTCCCCCCGCCTGATCTCGGCACTCAAATCCCATAACATGCTGATCACCCGCAACCTCGACCTGGCCGGTAAAATCGCGCAAACTTTCGGCCCGCCGCCAAAGGAAACACCATGACCAAATGGGGCATCGTATCAACGATCAAGGCACCACTAAACCAGATCGCCCGGTTCGCCGCACACCACCTGGATCAGGGCGCACACCGCATCTTCATCTACCTTGATGACGGCACACCCGACATGCACGCCGCGCTGAACCAACACCCCAAACTGCGGGTCACCCTCTGTGATGACCGATACTGGAAAAACCGCAAACGCCCCGAAAAACACCAACCCCGCCAAACCATGAACGCCGCCCATGCCTATGGCCGCGCCGGTGATGTCGACTGGCTGACCCATATCGATGTCGATGAATTCCTGCTGCCCGCCACAGCCGACGCACCCGATTTCGCCACACAACTCTCCGCCCTGCCCGCATCGGCAACCTGCGCCCGCCTGCGCCCGCGCGAATCCCTCGCCAATCCCGACAACACCCCGCCACATCTGTTCAAATCCTGCGCCATCAACCGCAAAACCCGCGAAAAACAAACCGCGCAAATCTATCCCGCTTGGGGCGCGGCGATGAACGGCGGCTTCCTCTCCCATGTGCAGGGCAAAATGGCCTATCGCACCGGCCTGCCCGACCTGCACGCCCGCATCCACAACGTCTATGTCGGCGACACCGAAAACCCCGGCCAACAGGAATTGCCCGATATGGCACTCCTGCACTTCCACGCCCCCGATTACACCAGCTTTTTCAAACACTTCGCCTATCGCCACGCGCAGGGGTCCTACCGCGCCGAACTCAAACCCAACCGCCCCGAATCCGATGGCGGCCTCTCCGCCCACCAACTCTTTGCCCGGATCATGAGCGAGGGCGGCGAACCCCTCCTCCGGCAATTCTTCACCGAGGTCTGCACCGCAACCCCCGCCCTGACATCCGCCCTGCAAAAACACGGCCACCTGCACCAGCACCACATCACCCCGGACCATTCCGCCAAACGCCACTTCCCCCTGATCGCATAATCACCCCGAAACCGCTTCATTGTTCCCTAAATACCTGCACAACCCATGCCAGATTGACCCGCCCCCGCCGATCAGGTAAACGGCGCAACAGGGTCCGGCGCTACAGGCGCCCCTTGGTCATCCGGACCAACCCAACCTCAGCTGCTGCGGGCCAATACTGTGTCCGTAAACCACGGATACACATGACAAAATTTTCTGATCTGAACCTCGACCCCAAGGTGCTGAAAGCCATCGAAGCGGCGGGTTACGAAACACCCACCCCCATTCAGGCAGGCGCCATTCCACCGGCATTGCAGGGGCGCGACGTTCTGGGCATCGCCCAAACCGGCACCGGCAAAACCGCCAGCTTCGTGCTGCCCATGATCACCATGCTGGCCAAGGGCCGCGCCCGCGCCCGTATGCCACGCTCGCTGGTTCTGGCGCCGACGCGCGAACTGGCCGCACAGGTGGCCGAAAACTTCGACACCTATACAAAACACCTGAAACTGACCAAGGCCCTGCTGATCGGCGGCGTCTCGTTCAAGGAACAGGAACAGCTGATCGACCGCGGCGTTGACGTGCTGATCGCCACACCGGGCCGCCTGCTGGACCATTTCGAACGCGGCAAACTGCTGCTGACCGGCGTGCAGATCATGGTCGTGGACGAGGCAGACCGCATGCTCGATATGGGCTTTATCCCCGATATCGAACGCATCTTCTCCCTCACACCGTTCACCCGCCAAACCCTGTTTTTCAGCGCCACCATGGCGCCCGAAATCGAACGCATCACCAATACATTCCTGTCCAATCCCGAAAAGATCGAAGTCGCCCGTCAGGCCACAGCATCCGAACGGATCGAACAGCATGTGGTGATGTTCAAACCCTCGCGCCGTGACCGCGCCGCCACCGAAAAACGCAATGTTTTGCGCGCCCTGATCGACGCCGAAGGCGAAACCCTGACCAACGCCATCATCTTTTGCAACCGCAAGACCGATGTGGATATCGTCTCGAAATCGCTGAAAAAATACGGCTATGACGCGGCCCCGATCCATGGCGATCTGGAACAAAGCCAACGCAACGCCACCCTCGAAGGTTTCCGCGAAGGGCGCTTGAAAATCCTGGTCGCCTCGGATGTGGCCGCACGCGGGCTTGACGTGCCATCGGTCACCCATGTGTTCAACTTCGACGTGCCCGGCCACGCCGAAGACTACGTTCACCGCATTGGCCGCACCGGCCGCGCCGGTCGCGACGGCAAGGCGATCATGCTCTGCGAACCCCGCGACGAAAAAAACTTCGACGACGTTGAAAAACTGATCGAAAAGGCAATTCCCCGCCTCGACAACCCGCTGGGCAAATCCGCGCCTGTCTCTGACACGCCCCTGCCCCCGAAACCCCAAGCAGAAGAAGCGCCGCGCAAACCCTCCCGCACCCGGTCGCGCTCGCGCTCCAAATCGGCCCGCGACGAAACACCAACAACCGAACCCGAAGTCATCATCTCCGATGGCATCGCCGCGCCCGATACCGCCACCGAAACGCCCGTGGAACAAGCCGCCGAAAAACCCTCCGACACAGTCGCGGAAAAACCGGCCAGCAAATCCACCCGCTCGCGCTCGCGCAGCACGTCGAAAAAATCCGACGCACCCAAAGCGGACGACACGCAAAGCGACACAAAAACCGGCTCGGATCGGGGCAATTCCAGCCGCGCCCGCACCTCACGCCCACGCGACGAACAGCAGGGGCTGGGCGACCACCTGCCCTCCTTCATCGCGCTCAGTTTCGAAGAGCGCCGCGGCAAATAAGCCCCGCAGCGCCAAATACCAAAGCCAGAGAACAACCGCCCCGGCCCCGCCGCGGGCGGTTTTTTCATACCCGCCATGCAGCGCCTGTTCGCCGTGGCCGCGCCCGCGCCGCGCTGCTATAGCACCGCAATCACCCTGATCCCGAATGCAAAAGGTCGCCTCGTGAAACATATCGTCACCGCGCTTGCCGCCACCCTGTCCCTTGCAACCACCGCCCATGCGCAGTCCAAACAGGAACGCGCGGTTCTGGTGTCATACCTTGAATCCCACAATTGCCGCAGCACGCAATCCGACCTCAGGGGCGCATTCTATGACGCCGGGCTGGAATCGGAACGCGCCCGCGCCGTGACCCTTCTGCTTGTTGCCTCGGGGGACATTCAATTGGTCAAGGGCGGCAATCTGACCATTCTGCAAACCGGCCCCAAATGCCGTGGCACCCGGTTCAAAACCGATCCCTATGATCCGAAAATCGTCGCCGCGCTGGTTCAGGCCTATGAACAAAATGCCTGCGTGCTGGAAATCGAAAGCCCGCCGTTGATGGCCGTGGTCGATCGCTTCTCGGACAAATCATTCTACGCCGCGATGCTGCACCTGCTGAACAGCCGTCAGGTCACAATGTCCGGCACCTACGGCGAGGTCAGCACCTTTTCCGGCAGCGACATCTGCAAGCGCTAAAACCGGATTTTCCGCCTGCCCTGCGCTGAAAAATGACAAAAGGGGCGCTTCATACGAAACGCCCCCTTGAATCATACGATTTATACGATTCGGTATCTGTTTCTACAGACCTATCACGCCGACAAACGGCTGATGATCACGCTCACCTCGGGCTTTTTGCCTATCTCGTTCTGGCTGGATTGCCGCGTGATCTTGCGCAGCTCGCGTTCCAGCTTCTCGTCGTCGGCCAGGGTCTTGGCATTGGCGCGGCGCAGGAACTGGTCCAGATCCTCTTCCAGCACGTCAACCAGCGGCGCATTGTTGCGCCCCGTTTCCGGCAAGCCCTTGATTTCACACCATGGTTCGCCCAAAACTTCGCCTTCTTCGTCGATGACAACGGTGACAATCACCAGCCCGTTCAACGCCATACGGATGCGGTCGCGCACGATGCCGTCCAACGCGCCCACCTGCACCGACCCGTCCAGATAGGTGCGCCCGGTTTCCACGTAACCCGCAACCTGCGGCGCATTCCCCGACAGGTTCACCATCATGCCATTCACCGCAACAATGGATTGGAACCCGTTGTTATTGCTGATCTTTGCATGCTCGCGCAGGTGGCGATGTTCGCCGTGCATCGGGATCACCATCTGCGGTTTCACGGTTTGGTGCATGGTTTCAAGGTCGGGGCGGTTGGCATGCCCCGACACGTGGTATTTACCACCGGCATCATCCACCACATCCACGCCTATCTCGCTGAATTGGTTGATGATTTTGATCACACCCTTTTCGTTTCCGGGGATGGTCTTGCTTGAAAACAGAAATGTATCGCCCTCTTTCAACACCATGCCCAGATATTTGCCATTGGCCAATTGTGCCGATGCGGCGCGGCGTTCGCCCTGGCTTCCGGTGACCAGCAACATCAGGTTCTCACGCGGAATTCCCGTTGCATCCTCGGGGCTTATGACCTTGGGAAAATCCGTCAGCACGCCGGTTTCAATGGATGCCTCGGTCATGCGGCGCATGGCGCGCCCCATCAAACAGATCGACCGCCCCGCACGTGCGCCCGCCTCGGCCAGGGTTTTCAAACGCGCCACGTTGGACGCGAATGTGGTGGCCACAACCAACCCGCTCGCCTCCTTGATCAGGCTTTCGATATTCTCCGAAAGACCGGATTCAGAACCGCCAGCTACAGGGCTGAAAACATTGGTAGAATCGCAGATCAGCGCCTTAACGCCGCCCTTGGACGCCTCGCGCCACAGGTCGGCATCCCAGGGTTCGCCTACGACCGGATTTTCGTCCAGTTTAAAGTCGCCCGTATGGATAACCTTCTGGCCACCGGCGCTGATCACCAGTGCAGAGTTTTCCGGAATCGAATGGGAAATCGGCAGGAATGACACTTCGAACGGGCCAGCTTTTACCACTTCGGGGAACTTGCCAACCACGCGCACCGTGTCCTGACCCAGCCCGTATTCCGCCAGCTTGTGCCGCGCAATATTGGCCGTGAATGCACGGGCATAAATCGGCACGCCAAGACGTTCAAACGTGTGGCCAACCGCGCCGACGTGATCCTCGTGGGCATGGGTGATAAACAGCGCCTCGATCTGGTCCTTGCGTTCCTCAAGCCATTGAATATCCGCAAAAATAATGTCGACACCGGGGGTGGTGTCCATATCGGGAAAGGTCACGCCCATATCGACGATGATCAGGCGTTCGCGGCCTTCGGCGCCATAGCCGTAGACATAGCAATTCATCCCGATCTCCCCCGCGCCACCGAGGGGGAGGTAGATCATCCGTTCGCTGCTCATATGTTGCCTAAGTCCTTGTTATGATTGTAAATGACCGTCAGGCCATGAATGGTAAGTAAATCGTCAAATTCATCATACAGCGTTTCGCCCTGCCCAAACAGGGGGGCCAGACCGCCGGTAGAAATGACCTTCATCGGGCGCGCATATTCGGCGCGGATATTGTCGCAAATGCCACGAACCAATCCGACATAGCCCCAGAACACACCGGATTGCATACAGGCTACGGTATTGGTTCCAATGACTTTTTGCGGTTTCGTTACATCCACATGCGGCAGTGCCGCGGCGGCTTCGTGCAGGGCTTGCAGCGACAGGTTGACGCCGGGCGCGATCACGCCCCCCACATATGCGCCGTCCTCGGCCACCACATCAAAGGTGGTCGCGGTGCCGAAATCCACTACGATCAGGTCGCCACCATACAGGTCATAGGCGCCAGCCGTGTTCACCAACCTGTCGGGGCCGACAGTCGTGCCCTGATCCACACGCGGCTGCGTGGGCAGCAAACAATCGGGTTTGCCAACCACCAGCGGGCGACAATTGAAATAGCGGTCCGACAATACGCGCAGGTTGAACACCACCCGTGGCACCGTCGTTGATATGATTACCGCCTTGATATCCATAGGTATTTTATGATGCGTCAGCAGTGTGGACAGCCAGACATAATACTGATCCGCGGTGCGCTGATGTTCGGTCGCGGTGCGCAGGGTGCATAAAATCTGCGACCCGTCCCAGATCGAAAACACCGTATTGGTGTTGCCACAGTCAATCGCCAGAAGCATCCCCCGCCCCCCTAGAAGAACACATCGCCCGCCGCAATCGCGCGCGGACCTTGGGCCGTTGTTAAGATAAGTTGCCCCTGTTCGTCCACCGTTTCAAAGGTGCCGGTCACCTCTTGGTTTGGCAGGCGGGCGGTGATCACCTCTCCGATTTTGGCGGCGCGGGCCAACCATGCACTGCGGATCGGAGCAAATCCGAATTGCATCAACTGCGCCTCGTATTTGGCAAAGGATTCCGCCAGCAGATCAAGGAATTCCTCGGGCGTGACCTTTGCGCCTGCCTCGCCCATCAGGGACACGGGGCGCAATGCCCGTTCCTCTACCTGTGCTGCATCGGGGGCGCTGGCCAGATTGACACCGATGCCAATCGACAGCCCACCATTCCCTAATGTTTCCAACAGGATACCGGCCAGCTTACCACCATTCAGCAGCACATCATTGGGCCATTTCAGCGCCAGCCCGTCGGCCCGCCCCGTGGCTGCAACCACCGTATCGAACAGCGCCAGAGATGTGGTGAAACTGCGCAACGCGCCATCCACCGGAGCCACATCACGCAGCACCACATTGGCAGCAAAATTTCCCCGCGGGTTGGTCCATGCCCGCCCGCGCCGCCCGCGTGCAGCTGTCTGATGCAGGGCCAAAATCCATTCCGGTCCGGTCAGTGTGGGAAACCGCCGCGCGGCTTCGCTTAGCGTGCTGTCAACCTCGTCCAGCACGGTGCGGCCATATCCAAGCGGCCAGGTCATAGCTTGCCCCTGCCCCGGCCCAAGCCAAAGGGGCGGCAGGTTGCCCCACCGCCCCTTGTGCCCATCAACATGCGATCAGTTGACAAGAGTCGCCGCCGCGGCTGCTGCGGCGCTTTCGATGCCCAGCAGGTTCAGCCCCGGCAACCATGCCAGCCCGATAATTGCCGCTGAAATCATCAACGCGCCCCACAGAACCGGCGAACGCCCCTTGTCCAGCGTTTCACCCTCTGCGCCGAAATACATATAGAAAACAATGCGCAAGTAGTAAAAGGCACCGATAACCGATGCGATCACACCAGCAATTGCCAGCCATGCCAGACCCGCGTCATAGGCAGCACGCAGCACATAGAGTTTGCCAAAGAACCCGACCAGTGGCGGCACGCCCGCAAGGCTGAACAACAGCACCAGCATCGCCAATGCCTTGCCCGGTTCAGCCCGCGCATAGAGGTTCAGCGATTTGATATCCGTCACCGGCTGGCCGTCTTTTTCCATCGACATGATGAATGCAAAGGTGCCGATGTTCATGGTGATATAGATCGCCATATAGACCAGCACGGCCTGCACGCCAAACACGGTGCCCGCCGCCAGCCCCATCAGCGCATAGCCCATATGCGCAATCGAGGAATAGGCCATCAGCCGTTTGATATTGGTCTGGCCAATCGCGGCAAACGCGCCAAGGAACATCGACAGCACCGACAAAAGCGCCAGAATTTGTGACCAGTCGCCGGTAACCCCGCCGAATGCGTCATGCAACACACGGGTCAACAGGCCCATAGCGGCCATTTTCGGCGCGGTGGCAAAGAACGCGGTGATCGGGGTCGGCGCGCCCTCGTATACGTCGGGCGTCCACATGTGGAACGGCACGGCGGACACTTTGAATGCCAGACCACAGATCACGAAAACCAACCCGAACAGCAAGCCAAGCGAGGCATGGTCATCGCCCGCCGCCGTGATGATGCCCGAAAACGCGGTGGTGCCGGCAAAGCCGTAAACCAGCGATGCACCATAAAGCAAAAGCCCCGAGGACAGCGCACCAAGCACGAAATATTTCATGCCCGCCTCGGTCGATTTCACGCTGTCACGCTTCAGCGACGCCACAACATACAGCGCGAGAGACTGCAGCTCCAACCCCATATATAGCGCCATAAGATCGCCCGCCGACACCATCATCATCATGCCGACAGTCGCAAGCGACACCAGCATGGGATATTCGAACCGCAGGAACCCGCGCCGCGCCATGTAATCATGGCTCATCACCAGCACAGCGGCGGCGGACAACAGGATTGTCACCTTGGCGAAACGGGCGAACCCGTCATCGTTGAACATGCCGTCAAAGGCGGTGCGATCCCCCGCCCCCGATGTGGCAATCCACAGCGCCAGCACTGCCATCACGGCAGCGGTGGCATAGGTCAGCAGCCCCGCCAGCTTGTCCTTGCCGGTGTAAACCGCCAGCAACAGCCCCCCCATGGCATATAGCGACAGCAGGATTTCGGGCAGGATGATTTTCAGATCAGCCGAGATCATTTTCTAAGGCTCCCGTCTTAATGCGATGCGGCGGCTTTGACGGCGCTGGGTGCGTCGGCAAGGGCCAGGTCATAGTTGTTAATCAGCGCCTCGACCGAGGGGCCGATGATATCGGTCACCAGGCTGGGATAGACCCCCAGCAGCAGGGTCATCACCACCAGCGGTGCGAAAATAGCCTTTTCGCGGCGGGTCATGTCGGTGATTGCCTTCAGGCTTTCCTTGATCATGTCGCCCAGAACCACGCGGCGATACAGCCACAGCGCATAGGCTGCCGACAGGATCACACCCGATGTGGCCACCGCAGCGACCCATGTATTGGCCTGGAAAATACCCATAAGTGTCAGAAATTCCCCGACAAAACCCGATGTTCCCGGCAGGCCGACATTGGCCATGGTAAAGAACATGAATATCAGCGCATAGGCCGGCATCCGGTTCGCCAAACCGCCATAGGCGTCGATGTCGCGGGTGTGCATCCGGTCATAAATCACGCCCACACACAGGAACAGCGCGCCCGAGATAAAGCCGTGGCTGATCATCTGGAAAATCGCGCCGTCAATGCCCTGCTGGTTGGCGGCAAAGATGCCCATGGTCACGTAGCCCATATGGGCGACCGACGAATAGGCGATCAGTTTTTTCATATCTTCCTGCACCAGCGCCACCAGCGAGGTGTAAACGATGGCAATCGCGGACATCCACAACACCAGCGGGGTCAGCACATCTGCCCCCACCGGAAACATCGGCAGGCTGAACCGCAAAAATCCGTAACCACCCATTTTCAACAGGATCGCGGCCAGAACCACCGACCCCGCCGTGGGCGCCTGAACATGCGCATCGGGCAACCATGTATGCACCGGCCACATCGGCATTTTCACCGCAAAACTGGCGAAAAACGCAAGGAACATGAGCGTTTGCATCCCGCCGACAATCTGAACACCCAGAACGCTGAACGTGTCCGACGCGAATTCGTGGCTCATCAGTTTGGCGATATCCGTGGTGCCCGCATCCGAGAACATGGCGACCATGGCCACCAGCATCAGGACCGACCCGAGGAAGGTATAAAGGAAGAATTTGAAGGAAGCGTAAATCCGGTTCTTGCCACCCCAGATACCGATGATCAGGAACATCGGTATCAGCCCTGCCTCAAAAAACAGGTAGAACAGCACCAGATCCAGCGCCATGAACACGCCCAGCATCAGCGTTTCCAGCAGCAGGAAGGCGATCATGTATTCCTTGACACGAGAGGTGACACCCCAGGACGCCCAGATCACCAGCGGCATCATGAACGTGGTCAGCATCACAAACAGGACCGAAATCCCGTCAACGCCCATCTTATAGGACATGCCCAGCAACCACTGGCGTTCCTCAACCATCTGGAAACCGGTGTCGGCCGGATCGAATTGCGCCAGAATAAACAGCGAAATCAGGAACGTAGCGCCGGTTGCGATCAACGCCAGATATTTGGCGTTGCGCTGCGCGGGGGCATCCTCGCCCCGCAGGAACACGGCCAGAATGGCAGCGGCCAAAGCGGGGATAAAGGTGACGATGGAAAGTAGGTTGTCCATTAATGCGCCCCTCCGCTGAGCGTCATCCAGGTGATCAGAACCACGATCCCGATCACCATCGCAAAGGCATAGGTAAAGATGTAACCCGATTGGGCACGGCCCGCGAGCCGAGTGAAGAAGGGCACGATGCCCGTGGCCACCCCGTTGATCGACCCGTCGATCACATTTTCATCGCCGCGTTTCCACAGGAAACGGCCAATGGCATTGGCGGGGCGCACGAATATCGCGTCGTATATCTCGTCGAAATACCATTTGTTCAACAGGAACAGATACAGCGGGCGCTGCGCCTCGGCCCAGCGTTTGGGCATGGCGGGATTGACGATATAGAACCAATAGGCCGTGATCAGGCCGATCAGCATGGCGATGAAGGGGCTGATTTTCACCCAGACCGGCGCGTGGTGCGCATCATCCATCACCGTGTTGTCGGGCGACATATAGATCGCGCCCTGCGGTGCGGTGCCCATGGCGACGACCGCGTGATCCCCGGATGCTTGGTCCGCACTCGCAGCATGATTATCCGCCGCATGTTCGGTGGTGGCGCCATGATCAGTTGCCGCGCCATGCCCCGCATCCGCAGTGTGATCTGCATCCGCGCCGTGGTCGCCCGCGGCCTCGTGATGGGCCATGCCGAAAAAGCTGTTTACCTTGTTATGGTCGCCAAAGAACGGCCCGTAAAACACCATGCCGGAAAAGATCGCGCCAACCGCCAGAACACCCAGCGGGATGGTCATGACCTTGGGGCTTTCATGGGCGTGTTCATGGGTGTGCTTGTCGCCACGTTCCGTCCCCCAAAAGGTCAGGAACATCAGACGCCACGAATAAAACGAGGTGAACATCGCCGCAATCACCAGCATCCAGAAGGCATAGCCCCCCTGCGTGCCGGCCCATGCGCTTTCGATAATCGCGTCTTTGGAAAGGAAACCGGCAAAGCCGATAGTGGTCAACGGAATGCCAACCCCCGTGATCGCCAGCGTGCCGATCAGCATCGCATAGAACGTCAGCGGGATCTTCTTACGCAGGTTGCCGTAGTTGCGCATATCCTGTTCGTGGTGCATCGCATGGATCACCGAACCGGCACCCAAAAACAGCATCGCCTTGAAAAAGGCATGCGTCAGCAGATGGAACATGGCGACCGAATAAACGCCCACGCCCGCCGCCACAAACATATAACCAAGCTGCGACATGGTCGAATAGGCGATAACCCGTTTGATATCGTTTTGCACCAAACCGATGGTCGCGGCGACAAACGCCGTGGTCGCGCCAAGGATGGTGATAAAGGCCGTGGCCTGCGGTGCATATTCCATCAGCGGCGACATGCGACAGACAAGGAAAACCCCCGCCGTCACCATGGTCGCGGCGTGGATCAGGGCCGAAACAGGGGTCGGGCCTTCCATCGCGTCGGGCAACCATGTGTGCAGGAACAATTGCGCCGATTTGCCCATCGCGCCGATGAACAGCAGGAATGCCAGCAGGTTGGCGGCGTTCCATTCGGCCCAAAGGAAATGCAACTGCGTTTCGGCCAATGCAGGCGCAGCGGCAAAGACATCATCGAAATCGATGCTTTCGGTCAGGTAAAACAGCCCGAAAATACCCAGTGCGAAACCGAAGTCCCCGACACGGTTGACCACGAATGCCTTGATCGCCGCCGCATTGGCGGACGGTTTTTTGTAATAGAACCCGATCAGCAAATAAGACGCAACGCCCACACCTTCCCAGCCAAAGAACATCTGAACAAGGTTGTCAGCCGTCACCAGCGCCAGCATGGCAAAGGTAAAGAACGACAGATAGGCAAAGAAACGCGCCTTGTAATGCTCGCCCTCGCCCCAGTTTTCGTCATGGGCCATGTAACCGAACGAATACAGATGCACCAAGGACGACACCGATGTCACCACGATCAGCATGATCGCGGTCAAACGGTCCAGCCGGATCGACCAGGCCGTGTCCAGCGTGCCGGAACGGATGAAATCAAGGATATGGATGTGCTGGGTGTTGGATGCATCCAGCGTGATGAACACGATCCACGACAGCAGACAGGCCAGAAACAACAGGCCGGTGGTGACATATTGCGCGGCGGTTTCGCCGATGATGCGCCAGCCGAAACCCGCGATCAATGCCCCGATCAGAGGCGCAAAGAGGATGATTGTTGCCATGTTCCCTTAGCCCTTCATCACGTTGACATCTTCAACCGCGATGGTGCCACGGTTGCGGAAGAAACAGACCAGAATGGCCAGCCCGATCGCCGCCTCGGCCGCGGCCACGGTCAGCACGAACAGGGTGAACACCTGCCCCACCAGATCGCCCAGAAAACTGGAAAACGCGACAAGGTTGATATTCACCGCCAGCAACATCAGCTCGATGCTCATCAGCAGGATGATGACGTTCTTCCGGTTCAGGAATAGGCCAAAAATCCCGATGACGAACAGTGCCGCCGCCACGCTTAGATAGTGTTCAAGTCCAATCATCATTCTGTCCCGTTTTCGGTTTTATGCACCGCCGCCCATGGGGGCAGCAGACCGATCATTATGTCTGGCGCGGCCTTACAGCCCCTGCCCCGGTTTCACGTCTTTCAATTCCATTGCCTTTGCCGGGTCGCGCCACATCTGGGCCAGCACGTTCTGGCGTTTGATATTGGTGCGGTGGCGCAGGGTCAGCACGATGGCACCGATCATGGCGACCAACAGGATCAACCCCGACAGCTGGAACAGCAGGAAGTATTTGTCATAGAGCAGCATCCCGAGGGCGGCGGTATTGGTCACACCCTCTGGGGCGACGGCGGCGCGGGCCGCCATGGCGGTTTCGGCCTCGGTCCAGCTGCCCAATGCCAGCCCCAGTTCCATCAGGATTACCACCCCGATCAACAGGGCCAGCGGCATGTATTTCGCCATTTCCGCCTTTAGTTCGGCGAAATCAACGTCCAGCATCATCACTACAAACAGGAACAACACCGCTACCGCGCCGACGTAGACGATGATCAACAGCATCGCCACAAATTCGGCCCCCAACAAAACGAACAACCCGGCCGAGGACAGGAAGGCCAAAATCAGCCACAGCACCGAATGCACCGGATTGCGGCTGATGACGGTGAATAGCCCACCGACCACAACGCATATTGCGAACAGATAGAATGCCAATGCTGCAATCATGATTTGTCCTTGTCCTCTTGATCTTTCAGAACCTCTTGCGCGAATTCCATCGCGCGGGTCATGGCGGGAATACCGGCAAACATCGACATCTGGGCGATGGTTTCGGCGATTTCATCTTTGCTTGCGCCCGCTTCCAATGCGTGGCGCACGGTCAGGCGGATCTGGCTGTCGTTCTGCGCGCCCTGCATGGTCAGCCCGGCCAACGTCAGCAACATGCGCGTTTTCGCATCCAGCCCGTCCTTGGACATGCCCTTGCCAAAGGTCATTTCCATAACCTCCCTGGACATGGTCGGCCACATGGCTTCGAACCCTTTCATGGAAAAGGTTTCCATCGCGGGATTCATGGATCTGACCATGGCCTGCGCCTGTTCCATCATCAATTCGAACGGGTTCTTTGTATCATTCATGGCGCAGGTGCCTCCTCGGCCTCAAAGACCTCCATGGCGGCGTTCATCGCGTTTATCATCGCGGGAAAACCACCATATAAAGTCATTTGGAAGATGATCTCGCAGATCTCTTCACGGGATGCGCCAACGGCGCGGGCACTTGCTATGTTCACTTTCAATTGGGGCCTGGTCTGACCGCCAAGCGCGGTCAGCGCGGCAACCGTCGCCAGAAGCCGCGTTTTTTCATCCACACCGCCACGAGCATAGAACTGGCCATAGGCCACATCGACCACGGTCCGTGACAGACCGGGCACCAACGCGTCATAACGGGCGCGCAGCGCATCCTCCATCCCCGGATTGACCTGTTCAGACAGGGCCTTTCCGCGGGCGTAGGTGTCGATATGATCAACGGCCGGTGTCATCGGTAGGGCGCATCCATTTCCAGATTGCGGGCGATTTCTGCTTCCCAACGGTCGCCGTTGGCCAGCAGCCTGTCCTTGTCATAGAACAGTTCCTCGCGGGTTTCGGTGGCGAATTCAAAATTCGGCCCCTCGACAATCGCATCCACGGGGCAGGCCTCCTGACAGAAACCGCAGTAGATGCACTTGGTCATGTCGATGTCATACCGCGTTGTGCGGCGCGAGCCATCCTCGCGCGGTTCCGCATCAATCGTGATCGCCTGCGCGGGGCAGATTGCCTCGCATAGTTTGCATGCGATACAGCGCTCTTCGCCATTCGGGTAACGGCGCAGCGCGTGTTCCCCACGAAAACGCGGCGACAACGGTCCCTTTTCATGGGGGTAGTTGATCGTCACCTTGGGGGCAAAGAAGTATTTGAACCCCAATGCGAACCCCTTGATGAAATCCTTAAGGAAAAAGTAGCCGGCCGCGCGGCCATAGTCGATATTAGCCATGGATCAGCCTCCCATCGCCCAGCGGGCCCAGAACCCGCCAAGAACTTCGAATTTTGCAAGGAATGCCACCAGCACGACCCAGACCAGCGACATCGGCAGGAATACCTTCCAACCGATGCGCATCAGCTGGTCATAGCGGTAGCGGGGCGTGATCGCCTTGACCATCGAGAAGATGAAAAAGACGAACAGCATTTTGCCGATGAACCACAGGATGCCGTCGGGCAATCCCGGAATGGGCGACAACCAACCGCCAAAGAACAGCAACGTGGTCAGGGCGCACATCAGCACCACGGCCACCAGTTCGCCGATCATGAACAGCAGGAACGGGGTGGACGAATATTCAACCTGATAACCGGCAACCAGTTCGGATTCAGCCTCGGGCAAATCGAACGGCGGGCGGTTGGTTTCGGCCAAAGCCGAGATAAAGAACAAGAACACCATCGGGAAATGCGGCAACCAATACCAGTTGAGCAGCCCGAAATTGCCGTCCTGCGCGCGAACAATGTCGCCGAAATTCATCGAACCGGTCGAAATGATCACACCGATGATGATCAGACCCAGCGACACCTCGTATGAAATCATCTGCGCCGCCGATCGCAACGACCCAAGGAAGGGGTATTTCGAATTCGACGCCCAACCGCCCATGATCACGCCGTATACTTCCAGCGAGGAAACGGCCATCACATATAGGATCGCGACGTTGATATCCGACAGCACCCAGCCATCGTTGAATGGGATCACGGCCCATGCAATCAGCGCCATAACCAGCGAAATCATCGGCGCCAGCAGGAACACGACGCGGTCGGCCCCGGCGGGAAACACCACCTCTTTGACGATATATTTCAGGAAATCCGCAAAACTTTGCAGCAGGCCGAACACGCCGACCACATTGGGGCCGCGCCGCATTTGCACTGCGGCCCAGATTTTGCGGTCCGCATACATCAGGAACGCCAAGGCGACCAATAGCGGCACAACGATCAACAGGACCTGCCCGACAATCAGCAGACCAATCCCGAGTGTGGTGGTGGTAAAGAATTCAGCCATTAGGTCCTCATACCGTCGGTATTCCGTTTTCTGCGCAATGCGATGTCACGACTTCGGCGTCGATCGTCTTTAATCCCCGGGGCAGTGTCGGCGAGATGGTGTAAACCGCATCGGCCCGCCAAAGACCACCCTGTTCCGTTACATTCGTCCGCACATGGCGGGCAAATCCGTATCCGCGGATCAGCGCATATTGCGCCGCCGCACATTCTGCATAGGCGTCCAGCGCCTTTGGGTCGTTGGTGCCGCTCAGCGCGACCTGAAACGACACCAGATCGCCGTCCAGCAGTTGCGTTTCCACACCCTTGTATTCCGGCGTTGCAACGGGCACCGCGCCGCGCGCCACTTCGGCGTCGCGGCCCGTGTCATCACAGGCCACCAGCGCCATGGCGCATAGGGATATGAACGCGACCCGTTTCATTATTCCGCGGCCACCTGCATGGCGCGTGCTTTGACACCCGCCGCCAGTTCCGCCATCAGCTGACTGGACCGTGCAATCGGGTTGGTCAGATAGAAATCCTTGATGACATTGCGGAAATCCGCCGTGCCCATGGCATCCAGCGCCAGGGCTTCGCCGGTGTTTTCCACCACCGCGTCAATGCCCGCCAGATGCGGTACCTCGGCGATCAGGGCCGTGCGCAATTGCGCCAGACTGTCATAGGGCAGTTGCGCGCCCAATTCGGCCGACAATGCCCGCAGGATGGCCCAGTTTTCCTTGGCCTCGCCGGGGGCGAACCCTGCACGCAGCGCCAGTTGCGGGCGGCCCTCGGTGTTGACGAACAACCCGTTTTCTTCGGTATAGGCGGCACCGGGCAGGATGATATCGGCGCGGTGCGCACCACGATCCCCATGGCTGCCCTGATAAATCACAAAGGCACCCGCGTCGATGTCGACCTCATCCGCGCCAAGGTTGTAAATCACCTCGGCCCCGTCGATGGCAGCGTTCAGGCCGCCTGTCGTAACGGCACCCACATCCATCGCGCCAACGCGGCCAGCGGCGGTGTGCAACACCATCAGTTTGGAATTGGTGCGCGCCGCCAGTTCCTGTGCATGCGCCAGAACGGCCAGACCGTCGGCCTCGCGCAGGGCACCCTGCCCCACGATGATGACCGAAGGCGCATCCAGAACCGCGCCGAATTTGTGATCCAGCAACCCGGCCAAAGCGGCGCGGTCACTGCCCACATGATGATATTCATAGGTCAGATCAACGGCTTCGCCGACCAATCCCACATTCGCGCCGCGTGTCCATGCCTTGCGGATGCGCGCGTTCAGCACCGGCGCTTCCTCGCGCGGGTTGGTGCCGATCAACTGGATGAACTTGGCGTCGTCGATATCCTCGACCGTGGCGGTGCCGACATAGGCGGCGCGGTTGCCGATGGGCAGGCGCGCGTTGTCAACGCGGCATTCCACATTGCCCTCGATGCCTTCGACCAGTTGTTTCAAGGCGAACGCCGCCTCGACCGGAACCAGATCACCGATCAGGCCCGCGACTTTCTTGCCTTTCATCGCGGCGGCGGCGGCGGTCAGTGCCTCGCCCCAGCCCGCTTTGCGCAGCTTGCCGTTTTCACGGATATAGGGCGTGTCCAGACGCTGACGGCGCAAACCATCCCAGACAAAACGCGTTTTGTCGGAAATCCATTCCTCGTTCACGGCGTCATTGTTACGCGGCAAAATGCGCATGACTTCGCGGCCCTTGGTATCGACACGAATGTTCGAACCAAGCGCATCCATCACGTCAATCGTTTCGGTCTTGGTCAGCTCCCAAGGGCGGGCAGTGAATGCATAGGGCTTTGATACCAATGCACCAACCGGACACAGGTCAATGATATTGCCCTGCATGTTACTGTCCAGCGTTTCACCCAGATAGCTGGTGATTTCGCTGTCTTCGCCGCGGCCCGTCTGGCCCATCTGGCTGATGCCCGCGACCTCGGTCGTGAACCGCACACAACGGGTGCAGGAAATGCAGCGCGTCATATGGGTTTCGACCAGCGGACCCAGATCCAGATCGTCGCTGGCGCGTTTGGGTTCGCGGTAGCGGCTGAAATCAACACCATAGGCCATGGCCTGATCCTGCAAATCGCATTCACCACCCTGATCGCAAATCGGGCAATCCAGCGGGTGGTTGATCAGCAAAAATTCCATCACGCCTTCGCGCGCCTTTTTCACCATGGGCGAATTGGTTTTCACCACCGGCGGCTGGCCCTCGGGACCGGGGCGCAGATCGCGCACCTGCATCGCGCAGGACGCCGCAGGTTTGGGCGGCCCGCCCACGACTTCGACCAGACACATACGGCAGTTGCCCGCAATCGACAGACGTTCGTGGTAACAGAAACGCGGCACTTCCACGCCCGCCTCTTCGCAGGCCTGGATCAGGGTCATTGCCCCGTCCACTTCCACTTCGTTCCCGTCGATGATGATCTTGCGTAGGTCAGACATGGGGCTCACTTCGCTTTCAAAAATGCGCCGATTTGGCTCTTGCTGGCGATTTCCGCTAGGCCGACCGCGCAATAGCTTTGCGGGTTGGACGGGGAAACACCCTTGGATTTCAGATAGGCCGTGCCCTTGGCGCGCATCTTGGCCTTTTCAGAGTCGGATTTGATATAGGCCTTGATCTGGGCATCGGTGTAGCCGCGCGATTTGGCCAGCTGCGCCATATCCCACAAATACATCTGGCCCTTTAACATACGGCCCGAAATGCTGTCGCATTTCTTGCGGATTTCATCGGCGATGCCCACGGCCAACAGGCCTTTGTTGATGTCGGCCTCCTCGGCCAACCCGGCGCGGGCGGTGGCGGGCATGGCTGTGGTCAGGGCCATCGTGAAAACGGCGGTGTTCAGTATCAGCTTCAGTTTCATAACATATCTCCTTTGATTGCAGTCAAAGGCACGGCAATTGCCGCCCCTCCATCTCTGCAAGAGATGGGTTTGCACCCGCGTGATATGCAATAACACGCCGCTAACCCGTTGATATGGTGCGAAAACAAATTCACCCTTGGCACACCCCGTTGAAATCCAGATCGCCGTCACGAATGACCAATTGCCCGTCTTCGGCATCGGGTCCAACGGCCCAGTCGACGCGGGAATTGCCGTATTGTTCGATGCAGTATTTCGTCGCCTCATAGCGTGCGGCCTCGCGGGCGCCGCTCAGGCTTTTGGCGGCGTCGCGCACAGTCACACCAAATACAGCGCGATCTTCCTTGGAGGCGGCCAAAGTGCTGCGGAAATTCTGCCCGTCAAAGGTAACCTTTTCACGCCCTGTCATCAAATCGCGTGTCTTGGCGCAGCCGGACACGGCCAGACCAAAGGCAATGACCAGCCCACCACGCGAAAGTTGCACGAAAAAACGGCTCATTTGCGGATCTCCAACAATTTGCCGACCGCGCTGCGGGCCGTAATTTCCTTGCGCCCGATCACGCACAAGGCAGAGGGTTCGTCGCCCTTTTTAAAGCCGCGCGCGCGCATGAATTCAATGATGCGCGGTTTACTTTTGTCACGGCTGGTCTGCCAGGCAAGACGCGCGCCGTTAAAGCCCTGTTTGCGCTTCGACGCGATATACTGGTTTTCCGCAGCCTTCAGCGTGCCCAGTGTCACCTGCGCGGCGTAACGCTTGCGCTGTTGTTCCGGCAAGGATTTGAAGCTGGCCGGAAGCGGCCCGGTTTGCTTCAGCCAAATCCCCTCGGAGCTACACACAAGGGCAATCGCCGTGGCGGTGTTCAATTCAAACGCATAGTCCTGCGCTTCGGCAAAGAACTGTTTGTCGGTCATCTTTGCCGGCGCGGCTGCGGTGGCAGCTTGGGCCTGCGCGGTAGAAGCCGCGGGTTTTGCAGTGGTTTGCGGCGCGGTTTCAGTGGTGGTCTGGCATCCCGCAAGACCCAACGAAAGCGCGGCGGCCATGCCCCAGAAAGTCAGTTTGTTCATGCCCGCACCTCTGTTGCTGTGGCGGCGCAGCCATGGCTTTGCCATGCGGTCGCCTGTTTCAGATATGACCAGCCAAAGGCCTGATCCGTGTCGCCATCGCGGCGCAGCATGTCCAACCGCTCCAATGCTTCGGCCTGCGTCGGTTGATGCCCCGCAGGCACCCACCACATCACGAAATGCATGTCGCCCATCACTTCGAACCATTCGGCGCGGCGGTCGTAAAACTGCTTGTGAACCGTCTTGAACACGAAATTCTCCAGGCTTTCGACATCTTCCCAAACGGTCATGTTGAACACTGCCTGCGGATCATCACCAATGGCGTTTTCGGTGTTGCCTGTCCCCGGCTCCCCCGATCCTTCCATCATCCAGACGAAACCGGGCATGCGTTTGCCCATGCCGTTGATCCGGTCCAACGCCCCCATAAAATCAGCCACGCGCGGATCATCCGTCGGCGCCAACAGGCGGCCCACGTTCAATTCGGCAAGCTGCATTTTCGGGGGGGTGTTCATCCGCGCACCTCCAGATATGATCCAACGCCGGTGCGTTTGGCCACTTCGCTGCGGGCAATCGGGCAAACCGTTGCTGCCTTGCCCTTTACCGCGCCGCGTTTCAGCAAATAATCAATGCCCTGCTTTTTCGCGCGTTCCTTGTTCACGCTGTCCACAGCAATTTTGATCTGGGTCTGCGAATAGCCCTCTTTTTTCTTTGCAGCGATAAAACTGCTCGCGATCCCAACGGCCGAGCCGTGATGCAAACGCACACCCTGTTTTGCGCATAGGCCTGCCATTGCCACAGCCGTTCCCGATTGCCACATCATGTTGAACGCATCCGCATTCAACTGTTGCTGGCTGATCGGCTTGGCCGCGACGGGCGCGACACCCTGCGTCGTGGCCTGGCAACCGGCCAGCCCAAGCGCAAGCGTCACAGCAATGGCAAAGGGTTTCAGCATATCAATCACTCCGCCGCCACGGCGCTGACCTTGCCGGTCTGCTGCGCCTTGATGCGGTCTTCGATTTCATCGCGGAAATTCTTGATCAACCCCTGAATGGGCCATGCCGCCGCATCGCCAAGGGCGCAAATGGTGTGGCCTTCGACCTGTTTGGTCACGCTCAGCAGCATGTCGATCTCTTCGGGGTCCGCCTCGCCGCGCACCAGGCGGTCCATCACCCGCATCATCCAGCCGGTGCCTTCGCGGCAGGGGGTGCATTGGCCGCAGGATTCATGTTTGTAGAACTTGCTCAACCGCCAGATCGCTTTGATCACATCGGTGGATTGGTCCATCACGATCACCGCAGCGGTGCCCAACGACGATCCCTTTTCCTTGAGCGCATCAAAATCCATGATCGCATCGCGCATGTTTTCACCGCGCACCATGGGCACCGATGAACCGCCGGGGATCACCGCCTTGAGGTTGTCCCAACCGCCGCGAATACCGCCGCAATGCTTTTCGATCAGCTCCTCGAAACTGATGCTCATCGCCTCTTCGACGACGCAGGGGTTGTTCACATGGCCCGAAATCGCAAACAGTTTGGTGCCCGCATTATTGGCGCGGCCAAAGCTGGAAAACCACTCCGGCCCGCGACGCAGGATCGTCGGCACAACGGCAATGGATTCAACATTGTTCACCGTGGTCGGGCACCCATACAGGCCCGCACCGGCAGGGAATGGCGGTTTCATCCGCGGCATGCCCTTTTTGCCCTCAAGGCTCTCCAGCAGCGCGGTTTCCTCGCCGCAGATATAGGCGCCCGCGCCGTGATGCAGATACAGGTCGAAATCCCAGCCCGAACCGGATGCATTCTTGCCGATCATGCCCGCGTCATAGGCCTCGTCGATGGCGGCTTGCAGGGCCTCGCGCTCGCGGATGTATTCACCGCGAATATAGATGTAACAGGCGTGGGCCTGCATCGCGAAACTGGCAATCAGGCAGCCCTCGATCAGGGTGTGCGGATCATGGCGCATGATCTCGCGGTCCTTGCAGGTGCCTGGCTCGGATTCATCCGCGTTCACCACCAGATAGGACGGGCGGCCGTCGCTTTCCTTGGGCATGAACGACCATTTCAGACCAGTGGGGAAACCCGCACCGCCACGGCCACGCAGGCCCGATGCCTTCATCTGGTCGATGATCCAGTCGCGCCCTTTCTGGATGATGCCCGCCGTGCCATCCCAATGGCCCCGCGCCTGCGCGCCCTTCAGCGTGCGATCGTGCATCCCGTAGATATTGGTAAAGATCCGGTCCTGATCCTTGAGCATGACTTACCCCTGCCCGTTAGAATTGCTGTCCTGACGCGCGCGCCAGATCTGAAGAGAGACGACAAGCGCCCAGACAAATGCGGCAAGCGCCGCGAAATCGATCAACAAGGCATAGCGCCCCGGCAGGCCCAGTTTCGGCCCCGCCCATTGCGCCAACAGCCACAGCAGCATGGCACCCGCAATGACCAAGGCCACGGCCCTGCCCTTGCGTTCGCTGTTGCTGTGTTCTGTCTTGCTCATCATCTATTGCCAAACCGCGCCTTAATAGACGCCGCCCTTATCCACTTTCTTCGAAAACTCGGTATCGCCGCCAGCGGCCAGTGTCGCGGCCTGTTCCACCCAATTGTCGCGTGTGATGCGGCCCTTGAATTTCAGGTTGCTATCGACCCATTCGATTTCCGCATCCGTCCACTTGGCGATCTGGTCATAGTGCCAGAACCCCAATTCGTTCAGGCGCTCTTCCAGCTTGGGACCGACGCCCTTGATCTTTTTCAGATCGTCGCCACCACCATCGCGCGCCGCGCTCAGGGTTTCGGGCTGCGTGCCCTCTGCGCTATCCGCTGCCTCTGCTTTGGCGGCTGCTTTGGCGGGCTTCGCCTTTGGCTCTGCTGCTTTCACCGGCTTCGCCTTGGCGGGTTTTGCCGCCTTTGGCTCTGCTGCTTTCGCCGCCGCGGCTTTGGAGGGTTTCGCCGCCTTGGCTTTGGCCGCATCGGCATCGGCATCGGCTGCCTTTGCCACTTTGCCGGGTTTGCCCGCTGCGCTGGCCTTGGCCTCTTGCTCGGTCACGCCGGTTGCATCCGCCGGTTCACCCTTGGCGGGGCGCGGTTCATTCTTGGCGGTTTTGGTCGATGTGCGGTTGGCCGCAGCCGAGCCCGCCGTATCCGCACCCACAGCCGAGGGACCAGCCTTGCCGCCCTTGTTGGCCGATCCGGTCGAATTCTTGCCCAGCCACGGGGTCAACAGCGGCACTTCGGTCCCGTCAATGCGTTTCACCGTGTCGCCAATATCGGATGCCAGTTGCACGCTGGCGTTATACTGGTGTTTGCCGCTTTCAAATTCGGTCAGCGAGGACAGGCCCGACAGCGGTTCAGCCGCATAGCGGCCATTCTGCGGACCGGGGGTCGGCACCTGACCAGCGGCCAGCTCGTCGATGATCTCGCCCATGCGTTTGGCGGTCAGATCCTCGTAATAATCCTTGCCGATCTGGGCCATGGGCGCATTGGCGCAGGACCCAAGGCACTCCACCTCTTCCCATGAAAACTTGCCGTCAGCAGACAGTTGATGCGCGGCAGGCGCGATCTTGTCCTTGCAAACCGCCACCAGATCCTCGGCGCCGCAAATCATACAGGACGTGGTGCCACAAACCTGTATATGGGCCACCGATCCAACGGGTTGCAGCTGGAACATGAAATAAAACGACGCCACCTCCAGCACCCGCATATAGGCCATCCCCAGCAGGTCGGCCACGCCCTCGATCGCGGGGCGGGTCAGCCAGCCCTCTTGCTCTTGGGCGCGCCACAACAACGGGATGACCGCCGATTGCTGACGCCCTTCGGGGTATTTGGTGATCTGCCCCTCGGCCCATGCCAGATTGGCAGGGGTAAAGGCAAAGCTGTCAGGTTGTTCTTTGTGCAGTCGTCGCAGCATCAGGCACAGGCTCCGCTGGTGATCTTAACGCCGCCATCAGGCAGCTTTTCGGCCCGGTCATTGGCCAGCATAAAGGAGGTAATGGCAGTCGACTGTTCGCGCGACAGACCCGCCTGGAATTCCACGGCCAGATAATCGGGTTCGCCCACCATCTTGCAGCCGATCGTGGCACTTGCGGCCTCGTAGGCGGCGATATCTTCGGCGGTCGTGCCCTCGGGCACCAGACCCAAACAGCCCGACAGGGTCATTACCGGAAGGATGAACAACAGCTTTTTCATCACATGGTTCCTTTGCAATAGGCAGGGCGCACCCGTGAGACCGCGCATTCGCGGTCTGCTCTGCGGTCGGGGCCGCTCATCTGTCAATCTCCCCGAACACCACATCCATGGTGCCGATGATCGCGGCCACATCGGCCAGTTGATGGCCCTTGGCCACATGATCCATCGCCTGCAAATGCAGGAAACCCGGTGCGCGCAGTTTGGCGCGATAGGGTTTGTTGCTGCCATCCGCCACCAGATAAACGCCGAACTCGCCCTTGGGCGCCTCGACCGCGGCGTATACTTCGCCCGCAGGCACGTGGAACCCTTCGGTATACAGCTTGAAGTGGTGGATCAGGGCTTCCATGGATTGCTTCATCTCGCCACGTTTGGGCGGGGTGATCTTGCCACGGGCCAGAATATCGCCCTGCCCCTCGGGGGCGCGCAGCTTCGCAATCGCCTGATGGATGATATGGGTCGACTGGCGCATTTCCTCCATGCGGACCAGATAGCGATCATAGCAATCACCATTCTTGCCCACGGGAATCTGGAAATCGAATTCGTCATAGCATTCATAAGGCTGTGCGCGGCGCAAATCCCATGCCATGCCGGACCCGCGCACCATGACGCCGGAAAACCCGTACTTCAGAATGTCGTCTTCGGTGACGATGCCGATATCCGCGTTGCGCTGTTTGAAAATCCGGTTTTCGGTCAGCAGCCCGTCGATGTCTTCCAACACCTTGGGGAATTCATTGGCCCAGATTTCGATATCGTCCAGCAGGTCGTCGGGCAGGTCCTGATGCACACCGCCGGGCCGGAAATAGGCCGCGTGCAGGCGTGCGCCACAGGCCCGTTCGTAGAAAATCATCAGTTTTTCGCGTTCCTCGAACCCCCAAAGCGGCGGGGTCAGCGCGCCCACATCCATGGCCTGCGTGGTCACGTTCAACAGGTGGTTCAAAATGCGGCCGATTTCGGAATATAAAACCCGGATCAGGCTGGCGCGGCGCGGCACCTCGACCCCGGTCAGCTTTTCAATGGCCAGGCACCAGGCATGTTCCTGGTTCATCGGGGCCACATAATCCAGCCGGTCGAAATAGGGCAGGTTTTGCAGATAGGTCCGCGATTCCATCAATTTTTCGGTGCCACGGTGCAGCAGGCCGATATGGGGATCGCAGCGTTCCACGATCTCGCCGTCCAGTTCCAGCACCAAACGCAACACACCATGGGCCGCAGGGTGCTGCGGACCAAAGTTGATGTTGAAATTGCGGATTTTCTGTTCGCCGGTCAGGGTATCGGTGCTGCCGTCGTCATAGGTGTTCACGCGGATATCGCCGTCCATCATTTCGCGGCCTCCTTCTCGTCACCGGGCAGGATGTATTCGGCCCCCTCCCATGGGGACATGAAATCGAACTGGCGGTATTCCTGCACCAGTTTGACGGGTTCATACACCACGCGCTTCAGCGCCTCGTCATAACGGACCTCGGTATAACCCGTCGTCGGGAAATCCTTGCGCAGCGGATGACCGCGAAACCCGTAATCGGTCAGCAAGCGGCGCAAATCGGGGTGGCCCGAAAACAGGATGCCGAACATATCGAACACTTCGCGTTCAAACCAGTTGGCCGAGGGATGCACCGCGTTGATCGACGGCACCATTTCATCCTCGCGCACAGACACCCGCAGGCGGATGCGCTGGTTCTGATACATCGACAGGAAATGATACACCACGTCGAACCGCTTGGCCCGTTCGGGGTAATCCACCGCCGTGATATCCACGAGGGACGAGAATTTGCAATTGGCATCGCCCAGCAGAAATTCGACCAGACCCGCGATATTGGCCGGGGCCACATCCAGATTCAGCTCGCCGTGGGTGACATCCCATGCCAGCACGCAATCGGGGCGCTTGGCCGCGATATGGGTGCCCAGTTCGTTCAACGCATCAGTCATCGTCATCCCTTCCGATCAACGCTCGATCGTGCCAGTGCGGCGGATTTTGCGGGCCAGCTGCATGATACCATATAGCAACGCCTCGGCGGTGGGGGGGCAGCCGGGCACATAGATATCAACAGGCACGATGCGGTCGCAGCCGCGCACAACGCTGTAACTGTAATGGTAATAGCCGCCGCCATTGGCGCAAGAGCCCATGGAAATCACATAGCGCGGCTCCGGCATCTGGTCGTAAACCTTGCGCAGCGCGGGGGCCATTTTATTGGTCAGCGTTCCGGCCACGATCATCACATCCGACTGGCGCGGGGAGGCGCGCGGCGCGATCCCGAACCGTTCGGCATCATAACGCGGCATCGAGGTGTGCATCATTTCAACCGCACAACAGGCCAGACCGAATGTCATCCAGTGCAACGATCCGGTGCGGCCCCAATTGATCAGGTCCTCGGTGGTGGTCAGCAGGAACCCCTTGTCGGCCAGCTCTGCGTTCAACGCCTGTGTCGCGACCTCGCGGTCGGCACCGGCGGTGTTCGCCCCAGTCTGAACCTTGTCAGCCATCACTCCCATTCCAGCGCACCTTTCTTCCACTCATAGGCAAATCCGGCCGTCAGCACGGCCAGAAACACCATCATCGACCAAAATCCGACCATGCTGATATCCTTGAACGCGACGGCCCAGGGAAACAGCATCGCGATTTCCAGGTCGAAAATGATGAACAGGATCGACACCAGATAGAACCGCACGTCGAACTTCATCCGCGCATCATCAAATGCGTTGAACCCGCATTCATAGGCGCTGACCTTTTCCGGGTCCGGATTGCGCACAGCCACCAGAATGGCAGCAAGGATCAAAACGATCCCGATCGCAATTGCAATTGCAAGAAAAACAAGGATGGGCAGATATTCCCGCAGCATCTCTTCCACGAGTGGCTCCTTTCACGCGCGATCAAAGCGCGGATTGCTGGCTACACTGATTGAATGTGGTTTACTCCCGCCCCCAGACAGGGTCAACCAAAGTAGCATAAATTCATGTTTCGGAATATCAAAGCGCATTTCCCGTATGCAATTGTGGACCGCACCCCCAAAAATAAGGCACTTGCCGTATTTGCCCCCCTGCCCCGATCCGGCCAAACCACTGCTAAGGAAAGATGAATCCGCCCTGCGCGTTAACCAATTTTCGGGCAGCAGTGCGAATCTCTGGCCGGATGGGCGTGAAAACAGCGGCAACAGCGCACCACCTGCTGCCACAGCCGTTTATTTACAAACCGTTACCCGACAAAAACACTTGGTCGAAACAGCCCCCTAACGCATCCAATCCGCCTTGCGTTTGTCGAAAAACGCGCCGATCCCTTCGGGCGCTTCAATGCCCTCCCAACAGGCGGCCAGTTCGGTGATGGTGTGGTTGATCACGGCCTCGTCAATCACCGGCCCCAAACGGCGCAACAATGACTTGGCACGGGCCACCGCACCGGGGGCGCAATCCAGATAGGGGTCGATCTCGGCCTCTATAGCGGCGTCCAGATCACCCGCAGGCACGGCGCGGGCCAACAGGCCCAGATCCACCGCCTCGGCGGCATCAAACCGGCGGCCCGACATGAACACGCGCCGCGCGCGCGCCTCGCCCATGCGCGCCGCTACATAGGGGCCAATGGTGGCGGGGATCAGCCCCAGCCGCGTTTCGGTCAGGGCCATGGTGACACTGTCCGCCCCCACCGCCACATCACAGACCGAGGCCATGCCGACCCCGCCCCCGAATGCATTGCCCTGCACCCGCCCGATCAACGGCTTTGGCAGGGTGTTCAGCGCCTGCAACATCCACGCCAGCTTGCCCGCTTCGGCCATGCGCACGGCAGGGGGCGCGTCAAACTGCGCCCGCATCCATCCCAGATCGCCACCGGCACAAAACGACCGCCCCCGCGCTGCCAGAACCACAACCCGCACCGCACCATCCTTGGCCAATGCGCCAGCGGCTTGGGTCAGCTCGTCAATCATCTGGCCGGACAGGGCATTGTGCTTGTCGCCGCGCTCCATCCACAATGTCGCAACGCCCCGCGCATCGCGCTCTATGCTGATTGTCTGATACATCTCTCTCCCCCTCTCCCGCCAAATTTCTTTCAAAGAAATTTGACAAGAATTTTCAAAAAATTCTTGATCCCGTTGCCCCGGTTCCGGTCACCCGGCCCGCATCGCACGCGCCATATCGGCCGCACGGTGTAACACATCCATGTCCAACCCGGTGTCATAGCCCAGCGTGGCCAACCGCCCGGCGACCAGTTCCGTGGCCACATTGCCCGCCGCACCAGGAGCATAGGGGCATCCGCCCAATCCCCCCACGGCCGCATCAAACACCCGCAGGCCCGCATCCAGCGACACCGCGATATTGTCCAACGCCCGCCCGCCGGTGTCGTGGAAATGCCCCGCCAGTTGGCCGACGGGCACCACCTGTTTCACCACGTCCAACATAGAAGCCACCGCATCAGGTGCCCCGCGCCCGATGGTGTCACCCAGCGACACCTCGTAACACCCCATTCCCAACAAGGCCGCCGCGACCCGCGCCACCGCATCCGGTGCCACCGCCCCGTCATAAGGGCACTCCACCACACAAGACACATAGCCCCGCACAGGTATCCCCGCCGCACGCGCCGCCGCCGCCACAGGGGCGAACCGTTCCAGACTTTCGGCAATCGAGGCATTGATATTGGCGCGGCTGAATCCCTCGGATGCCGATCCGAAAATCGCCACCTCGTCAGCCCGCGCCGCCACGGCCCCCTCGAACCCGCGCATATTGGGCGTCAGCGCGGCATAGCGCACCCCGTCAACACGGGTGATCCCCGCCAATACATCGGCAGAATCCGCCATCTGCGGCACCCATTTGGGCGACACGAAACTGGCGCATTCAATGCGCCTGAACCCCGCCCCGCTTAAACAATCGACCAATGCAACCTTGTCAGCAGTCGCAATCTGGCGCGGCTCGTTTTGCAACCCGTCACGCGGGCCAACCTCGAATATCTCGACAAAACCCGCCACGGTCCGCCCCTCCCCTTCATTGTTCTAAAAATACCTAAAACCACCGCGCCCTAATGCGCAGTTTCCCATGCGGCATAAAACGGCTGCGTATAAATCAGGTCGGCATCCGTGTCCGGCAGGCTCTTTTGAAACGCCTCCCGCTCGGTGATGCGCGCATACCACTTGGCCAGTTCGGGATGGCCGTCCAGCCTGGCAAAATAGCGCGCAATGTAAACCGCCTGCCCCACCGCCACATCACAGGCGGAAAACCCGCTGGTCAACAGGTAGTCGCGGTTTTCCACCGGGGTCGACAGGCGCGCCTCGATCGCGTCATAACATTTCAACACCCGCGCCGCCTCCAGCCGCATCACCAATGGCGAACGGTCGGCATCCTCGCGGATCACAATATGCTGCTGCGTCAGGGCCGCACAATGCTGGCTGATGGTTTCGGCAAAATGCAACCAGACCAGCCATGCCATGCGATCCATATCACCGGGCAACCGGCCATAGCCCAGTTCGGGGAACCGCTCGCACAGATACTCCATAATGGCGGCGCTTTCGAACATGCGCTCGCCCTCGATCTCCAGCGCAGGCACACGGCCCGCAGGCGACAGGCTCAGATATTCCGGATCACGCAAGGAGCGGTCAAAGGCATGTGGCACCACGCGAAAATCGACCTCTAATTCGTTCAGCAACCACAAGACCCGCATGGATCTGCTTTGCACACAATGATGTAGCGTAATCATAGGGCCTCCGGGTCATAGAAATCCTGCGCATAAAACCGCTGCGCCCCGTCGCGTTCGCGCGCCGCCTGATAGCCGCTGCGCGCCTCGATCCGCTTGCGATAGGCGGCAAGATTGGGAAAGCCTGCCATGCGCACATAAACCGGCAGGGCAAACAGGTTGAACCCCATCATCACATCCGCCGCCGAAAACCCCGATGGCAACAACCAGTCACGCGTCGCCAGCGCCGCCTCCAATACCTGCGCTGTCGCCTCTAAACGGCGCGCCTCGATTTTCAACACGGCTTTGGACCGCATCGCAGGATCGCGCAGGAAAATCCATTGCAGGTTCAGGTTGGCAATCAGATGCGCCTGCGTTTCGGCAAAATGCAGCCATTGCAGGTAATCCGCCCGTTCGTCATTGCCCGGCAAACGGCCCAAGCCGTGGTCGGGGCGGGTTTCGCACAGATATTCTACGATGGCGCCGCTTTCCATCATCACACGCCCGTCCACCTCCAGCGCGGGCACCCGCCCCGACGGGTTCAGCGCCAGATAATCGGGGCTGCGCAATCCGCCGCCCGCAATATCATAGGTTTCAATCGCGCAATCCTCTCCCATTTCGGCCAACAGCCATAGCACGCGGAACGATCGCGATGCGGGAACGTGATGAAGTCTGATCTGGCTCATGCAGCCTCTTCCTTTTCTTCTTCCTCCAGCCGGATCAGCGCCGCGCCTGCCTCGACCTGCGCACCTGCTTCTACCAGCACCTCGGCCACGATACCGTCCCGCGCCGCCAAAAGCGAATGCTCCATTTTCATGGCCTCCAGAATGGCCAGCCGCTGGCCTTCGACCACCGCATCCCCCGCCGCGGCGAACACCGCCTTGACCAGCCCCGGCATCGGGGCGTCGATCACGCCGCCGCCCGCGCCCGCACTGGCAGCACGTTCCAACGGGTCAATGATGTGAAACGCCAATCCCGCGCCGCGAAACACCGTGACCAGATCGCCGTTCACCACCACCGCAGGCGCCACCGCACCATCCAGCAACCAGCCCGCAGCGCCGCGCGTTGCGATCACTTCGCCCTCACCCATGTTGATCCGCGCCCGCGCCGCGCCCTGCATATGCACCACGGCCTGCACCCGATCATCGCCCAGCGCCAATTCCACAGACCGCGCCAGCGGCGACCACAGGGTGAACCCCTGATCCCCGACAGGATCCAGCAACCCCAGCGCCGCCAATGCCGCCAGCGCCATATCCGCAGGGCTGGCCGGTGCCACAGAGGTCAGCGCCGCCAGATCGCGGGCAATCAACCCGGTATCGACCTGCCCGGCCCTGAACCCGTCGTGGGCGCATAGTGCCGACAAAAACCCGATGTTGGTCACGGTTCCTGCGACTTGGGTTTTTGCCAAAGCATCCGACATACGCGCCAGTGCCACAGCACGGGTCGGGCCATGCACGATCACCTTGGCAATCATCGGATCATAAAACGGGCTGATGGTATCCCCCGCCCGCACGCCGCTGTCCGCCCGCGCCGTGGCGGGAAATGACAGATGCGCCAAGGTGCCCGTGGCGGGCAAAAACCCCTTTGGCACATCCTCGGCATATAGGCGCGCCTCGAATGAATGGCCCTGAATGCGCAGCGCATCCTGTTTTGCGGGCAATGCCTCGCCGCTGGCGACACGCAACTGCCATTCCACCAGATCAACGCCTGTTATGGCCTCGGTCACGGGGTGTTCCACCTGTAGCCGCGTGTTCATTTCCATGAACCAGAACCCGTCAGGGCGCAGGCCATCCGACCCGTCCACGATAAATTCCACCGTGCCTGCGCCGCTATACCCGATTGCCTCGGCGGCGCGCACGGCGGCGGCCCCCATGGCGGCGCGCATGTCATCTGTCATGCCGGGGGCTGGGGCTTCCTCGATCACCTTTTGGTGGCGACGTTGCAGGGAACAGTCCCGTTCAAACAGATGCACCGCGTTTGTGCCATCGCCAAACACCTGCACCTCGATGTGGCGCGGCTTGGTCACATATTTTTCGATCAAGACATCAGAATTGCCAAAGGCGGTGCGCGCCTCGCCCTGCGCGGATGCCAGCGCATCGGCGAATTCGCCCGCCGCCTCGACCAGACGCATGCCCTTGCCGCCGCCACCTGCCACGGCCTTGATCAACACCGGATAGCCAATGCCATCGGCCTGCTGTTGCAAATACGCGCCGTCCTGATTGGCCCCGTGATAACCGGGCACCACCGGCACGCCTGCCTTTTCCATCAACACCTTGGCCGCGTCTTTTAACCCCATGGCGCGGATCGCATCACCAGAGGGGCCGATAAACACCAACCCCGCCGCCTGCACCGCATCGACGAATTCGGGGTTTTCCGACAGGAAACCATATCCGGGGTGGATCGCCTGCGCGCCCGTGTCCAGCGCCGCCTGAATGATCACATCACCGCGCAGATAGCTGTCGCCAGGGGCCGACCCGCCGATATGCACCGCCTCGTCTGCCATGGCGACATGTTTGGCGCGGGCATCCGCATCGGAATAGACTGCAACCACACGCACCCCCATGGCCTGCGCCGTTTCCGTCACACGACAGGCAATTTCCCCACGGTTGGCAATCAAAATCTTGTCAAACATCCGCCCAGTTCCTTCCCTTGCGCCCCGATCAGAGGCCCGTAAATCATTGACGCCAACGCGCCCCTCATCCCTCAGCGATACCGCGCCAATGCGGCCCTGGCCTCGCTGACCATTTCTTCCAGTAATTCGGCTGCGGGGCGGATATCGCGGATCAGCCCCACGGCCTCGCCGACAATCGCGGGCGCGTTATCTGCATCCCCCGCTGCCATGGCCGCCGCATAATCGGCGCGGGTCTGCGGATCAGAGGGGCCATCGGCCACCCCCTGCCAGCGTTGCACCCAGTCATTGCGCAGGGTGCGAATGGTATAGGGCGCAGGCCAGTCCAGCCCCCGTGCAATATCGGGCAGGCTGCTGCGGGCGGTGTCATCGCCCGCCGCCCTGATCGCCGCCGCGTGAAACCCTGCGGGCACCAATGCCTCGGCACTGGCCCAGAACCGCGAGCCGACCAAAACCCCGTCCGCCCCCAGCATCAGCGCCGCCGCCAGCCCGCGCCCGTCGGCAATGCCACCCGCCGCCAGCACCAGCGCCTGCGCGCCAACGGCATCCACCACCTCGGGCACCAAGGCCAGCGTGCCGCGTGTGGCCCCGTGCCCGCCCGCCTCGCCGCCCTGCGCGATGATCACATCCGCGCCCAGCGCCGCCGCCTGCTGCGCCTGCGCCACGGTCTGCACCTGCGCAAACACCGGCACACCCGCATCGCGTGCCAATGGCATGAACGGCGCGAAATCCCCGAACGAAAAGAACAGACCACGCGGCCCCCGCGCCAGCACATCGGCCACCAAGGGCAAACCGCCCCCCGCCCCCTGCGCCAGTTTCCAGGTGATGAACCCACAGCCCACAGGATCATTGCCCGCCGCCGCGATCTGTGCCGCGATCCAGTCGGGGTCGCTGTAACCGCCACCGATAAACCCCAAACCACCGGCCCGCGTCACCGCCGCCGCCAAAGCGCCGCCCGCAGCCATCGCCATCGGTGCCGACACCACCGGCACATCCAACCCAAAGCGTTCTGTGAAACGTGTTTTCATGCTGCCTCCTCCGGCACCAGCCGTTCAAATCTGTGACGATACAACAGGTTGGGCCGCACCCCGTCCGCCCAGTAGACCATCAGCGGCGCACTGAAAGGCAGGGTTGGGATCAACATCACCCACACCAAAACCCAAGCCGCCGGATGCCGCAGATACAGCAACACCGCCGTCACAACCCCGAATGCAAAACAGACCAGCACAATCAGCCATTGCCAGACCGAAACCTGATCCATCAGAAAAACCACGGCAACCAAAGGCCCGGACCCATAGATCAGAACAAAGGCCAGAACCGCCCAGACCCAGCCCAGCCGCGCCGCCAAAGGGTGCGCCATTGCAAACCGCTCCCCTGTATATACCCACTCCCATTCACGAATGCCGCGCCCGCTGCGCGACAGACGCGCAGCACGGGCATGGCCCCATGGAAATGCAATGCGGGCCATCATCACGATGGCCGAGAAAGCGATGGCAAATTGAACCAGCAGTCCGGCCACCGGCCACCCCGCCACCGCCAGCAAACGCCCCAGCTGCACCGCGCCCAGCAGCCACACCATCAGCACCAGAACCAGCGCAGGCACCTTGCCCGGCATCCCGAACCACAACAGCAGGGCGCAAATCACCGCCACCACCCCAACCGACAGCCCAATGGGCAACACATGCGCCCCGCCCCAAACCGCGCCGCCCCAAATCGCCCCGGCACAGCACAGCAAAACGACCACCGCAACCGGCAGTAAAAACGCCGCATATACCGCCCGTCGCGCGGGCGCAGGATTGCGCAAGGCCTGAATCATCCCCCCTACATCCGGAACAGGCCGAATTTCGTCGGCTCGATCGGGGCGCACAGGCTGGCGGACAGGCTAAGCGCCAGAACATCGCGGGCCTTGCGCGGGTCGACAATACCATCGTCCCACATGCGGGCGGATGCATACAACGGATGCGACTGGCGCTCGAACATTTCAATGGTGGGGCGTTTGAATTCGGCCTCGTCCTCGGCGGACCATTCCCCGCCCTGACGTTCAATGCCGTCGCGTTTCACCGTGGCCAATACGCCCGCCGCCTGTTCGCCGCCCATCACGCTGATGCGGCTGTTGGGCCATGACCACATGAACCGCGGCTGGTATGCCCGCCCGGCCATGCCGTAATTGCCCGCGCCGAATGATCCGCCCACAACCATGGTGATTTTGGGCACGTTTGTCGTGGCCACCGCCGTCACCATTTTGGCCCCGTGGCGGGCTATGCCTTCGTTCTCGTATTTGCGGCCCACCATGAATCCGGTGATATTTTGCAAGAATACCAACGGGATATTGCGCTGGCTGCACAGTTCGACAAAATGCGCGCCCTTTTGCGCGGCCTCTGAAAACAGCACGCCATTGTTGGCGACAATCCCCACCGGACAGCCCTTGATATGGGCAAACCCCGTGACCAGAGTTTCCCCGAAACGCGGTTTGAATTCATCAAAACGGCTGCCATCGACCACCCGTGCGATCACCTCGCGGATGTCATATGGCGTGCGCAATCCGGCGGGGACCACGCCGAAAATCTCCTCGGGGTCATAGGCGGGATCCTCGGGGGATTGCCACTGCACCGTCGCGGGTTTGGCGCGGTTCAGATGGCTGACGGCGCGGCGCGCCAAGGCCAGCGCATGGGCGTCATCCTCGGCCAGATAATCGGCCACGCCGGACAGGCGGGTGTGCACATCGCCCCCGCCCAGATCCTCGGCGCTGACCACCTCGCCCGTGGCGGCCTTGACCAGCGGCGGACCGGCCAGAAAAATCGTGCCCTGTTCCTTGACGATGATGGTCACATCCGACATCGCAGGCACATATGCACCGCCCGCCGTGCAGGAGCCCATCACCACCGCAATCTGCGGAATGCCCTTGGCCGACATCCGCGCCTGATTGTAAAAAATCCGCCCGAAATGGTCGCGGTCGGGGAATACCTCGTCCTGATTGGGCAGGTTGGCCCCACCGGAATCCACCAGATAAATGCAGGGCAAATGGCATTCCTCGGCGATCTCTTGCGCGCGCAGGTGCTTTTTCACCGTCATCGGATAATAGGTGCCGCCCTTTACCGTGGCATCATTGCAGATGACCATGCATTCCAGCCCCTGAACACGGCCAATCCCCGCAATCACCCCCGCCGCAGGGGCGGCATTGTCATATAGATCATGCGCCGCCGTCGCGCCGACCTCCAGAAAGGGCGATCCCGCATCCAACAGGTTCGCCACCCGATCCCGTGGCAACATCTTGCCCCGCGACAGATGGCGTTCGCGTGACCGCGCCCCGCCACCCGCAGCGGCCAGTGCGGCGGCTTCCTCGACCAGACGCAGGGCCTCCAGATGGCCCGCCCGATTGGCCCGCGCCTCCTCGCTCCCCGCGATGAATGACGATTTCAGCTTCATGTCACACTCTCCCTTTCGATCCTGTGCGGATCAATCCTGCGTTTGCGCCGGTTTGCGTGCCTGTGGCCGCTGTGGTGGCGGCACCTGCGCCCAGCCCGCATTCACCGCATCCGGCGTGGCATTCATATATCGCGCCAGTTGCCATGCCAGAACGGCGCGTTCCAATCGGCGGTTGGCCTCGCGGGCCTCGCACCAGACCTGCATCACCTCTGTGGTGCCCGCGCAATCCGGCCCTGCGGACCGGTCATGCGCCATGGCGTAAAACCGGGGATACAGGTCACCCGACCATTCCCCCGCCTGCCCCGCCACCGCATCCGGCGCGGGCAGCGTGGCCAGCACAGCGGCGCGCCATGCCTGTTGTTCCGCCGCCAGACGCCGCTGGCAGGGCAGTGGCGCGTCCGACGCATCGCAAATCATAATCGCCGCCGTGCCGCATACCTCGATCCCGCGGGCATCGCCGATGTTAAACACATCCGGCGCGGTTTGCGCATGGGCCAGTGCGCGTTCATATCGCGCAACCTCCTGATCCATACAAAGCGCGAATTTCGGCAAATCATCGGCCATGGCCGCAGCTGACCAAAACAGCCAAACCAGAGAGACAAGACCAAGCCCTCCCTTCACGACATGCCCTCCGCCATGGCGCGGGCCTTCAAATCCTTGCGGATCACCTTGCCCGTCACCGTCATCGGCAGCGCATCCAGAAACGATATTTCCCTTGGGTATGAATGCCTTGCGACGCGGGTTTTGACGTGATCCACCAATTCCGCGGCCAATGCATCGCTGCCCGTGACACCGGATTTCAACACCACATAGGCCTTGACGATTTCACTGCGCAGCGCATCGGGTTTGCCCACCACCCCCACCGTGGACACCGCCGGATGGGTCATCAGGCAATCCTCGATCTCGGACGGGCCGATGCGATAGCCCGCGCTGGAAATCACGTCATCCTCGCGGCCCATGAACCGCAGGTATTCCCCGTCCCACATGCCGCGATCGCCGGTCAGCATCCAGTCGCCGATGAATTTTTCCGCCGTGGCACTGGCATTGTTCCAATAGCCCAGCATCATCGAGGCCGCCCCACGCCGGATCGCCACGTCACCCTCGGCCCCGCGCCCAACCGCAACGGGCGTGCCATCCGGCCCCAAAACGGCAATGTCGAACCCCGGCGCGGGCTTGCCGATACAGCCGGGGCGCGCGTCAAACAACGCCCCGCAGGACGAGGCCACCATATTGCATTCGGTCTGGCCGTAGAATTCGTTGATATCGACGCCCAGCGCGCTGCGCCCCCATGCCAGCATTTGCGCGCCCAGCGGTTCACCGCCCGACGCGACCGTGCGCAACCCCGCCAGTTCCGCGCCTTCGGTTTTCAGCATCCGCAACGCGGTGGGCGGGAAAAACACGTTGCGCACGCTGTGTTGCGCGATGATGCGGGCGCATTCCGCCACGGTGAATTTGTCCATCCGCGCCGCCACCACAGGCACGCCCAGCGCCAGCCCCGGCATGGCCACATCGAACAACCCGCCGATCCATGCCCAATCCGCAGGGGTCCAGATGACATCGCCCGGCTGGCCCAGAAAATCATGGCTCATTTCCACACCGGGCAGATGGCCCGCCAGCATCCGGTGGCCATGTAATGCGCCCTTGGGTGCGCCCGTGGTGCCGGATGTGTATATCAAAACCGCAGGGTCATCCGCGCCCGTGTCGGCTGGGGTGAACGGCCCGCCCTCCAATCCGGCCGCCGCCGCATCCTCGGGCACCAGGGTATCGCCACCCCAAGCCGCCAACCCGTCATGCGGCGCGCCGTCACCGATCACCAGCCGCGCCCCCGCATCCTCCAGCCGGATCCGCAGGGCATCGGCGCCAAACAGTTTGAACAGCGGGATCGACACGGCCCCCAGTTTCCAGATCGCGATATGCGCCGCCGCCGTCCAGGCCGACTGGCTGCGCAGCACGCCCACGCGATCACCGCGCAAAACGCCACGCGCCTGCAACGCCCGTGCCAGCCCATCCGCCATGACGCGCAAGGCCGCGTAATCGACCGGCCCCAACGCCTGATCCAGTATCGCCACGCGCGCGGGGTCCGCCACCGCCCAATCATCACAAACCTGCGCCGCCATGTTCAACCGCGCCGGAATATCCCAGCGAAATCCGTCCCTTAGCGCCTGATATGATGACACGCGGGGCAGCATCAACCCGCTGGTCCCAGCGTCGACAAATACAGCGCCTGTTCGCCCGTTTCATGCATGATACAGGTCAGATTCGCTGGCCCCGCACCGGTGCCCCCCTGAAAAAACGTCGCCTCCAACCCGCATTTCGCATCACGGAACTTGATCCATGCGCGCTGCATATCCAGCAGCGCCTGCGCCTGCACATTCAGGGGCGGCTGCGCCCCGGCGTCACGCTGCTTCATCCAGTCGCGCGCATCCTGATAGGCAAAGTTCAACCACTCGTCCCACCATTTCAATTCCATATCCAGACAGGCGGACATGCCATAGGTGGAATAGCCGCCGGGCTGCTCCATGCACTGGTTTGCCGCCACACCGATACAGGCTGATTTGTCACCGTCCGGCCCTGCATCCTCCAGACACATCTGCAATACGGTTTCGTCCAGCCGCAAATCCTGCGCAGAGGCAGGGGCGGCCAGACCCGCCAAGGCCAGCAGCGCCAGCGCCAACACCCTCATGCCATGGACCCCATCATTTCGCGACCAATCAACATGCGGCGAATTTCCGATGTGCCCGCGCCGATCTCCATCAACTTGGCATCGCGGAAAATCCGGCCCACATGGCTGTCCGACAGGAAACCGGCCCCGCCCAGCGCCTGCACCGCCTGATGCGCCACCACCATGGCCTCCTCCGAGGCATACAGGCAACAGGCCGCCGCATCCTGACGCGTGACCTCGCCGCGATCACAGGCGCGTGCCACCTCGTATACATAGGCGCGGGCCGAATTCATTTTCGTATACATATCCGCGATCTTGCCCTGCATCAGCTGGAAATCCCCGATCGGCTGACCGAATTGCTTGCGCTCGGCGATATAGGGCATGACCTCGTCCAGACAGGCGGCCATGATGCCGGTGCCGATGCCCGCCAGAACCACCCGTTCGTAATCCAGCCCCGACATCAGAACGCGCACGCCGCGCCCCTCCTCGCCCAGCACATTTTCAAACGGCACCTCGACGTTATCAAACAACAATTCGGCGGTGTTGCTGCCCCGCATCCCCAACTTGTCGAAATGCGCCCCCGTGCTGAACCCTTTCATGGATTTCTCCACGATAAATGCCGTGATCCCCTTGGACCCCGCATCGGGGTCGGTTTTGGCGTAAACCACCAATGTATCGGCGTCCGGCCCGTTGGTGATCCAGTATTTATTGCCGTTCAGCACATAGTATCCGTTGCGCTTCTCGGCGCGCAACTTCATCGAAACCACATCCGATCCGGCCGAGGGTTCCGACATGGCCAATGCGCCCACAGATGTCCCCGCCAGCAATCCGGGCAGGTATTTCTGCTTCTGCTCCTCGCTGCCGTTCAGCTTGATCTGGTTCACACACAGGTTGGAATGCGCCCCATACGACAGCGACACCGAAGCCGAGGCCCGCGCGATTTCCTCGACCGCGACCACATGCGCAAGGTATGACATGCCCGCGCCGCCATATGCTTCGGGAGTGGTGATGCCCAGCAGGCCCAATTCGCCCATCTCGGGCCATAACTCATTGGGGAAACTGTTGCTCTTGTCGATCTCATGCGCCATCGGCTTGATGCGCTCTTGTGCCCAGCGATGCACCATATCGCGCAGCGCATTCACATCCTCGCCCAGATCAAATTTCATCACTGCGTTGAACATCTGCTCCCCCTCCCGAAAGTTATTGAACACTTGTTCAGTTAACCCCACCCTCCGAGTCGAGTCAACGGCTGATGCAGATCATTTCAGGACTTGGCAGGCCGCGCAAAATCGTAAATAAACTATTAACATGTATCCCATTTAACGATTTGCCGCGTCCCACTGGCGCGCAGGCCACCAGCTGCCACTGCGCTCCCCATCCAGATCAATTGCAACACAGGCAAATTACAGGCAAATTATGACACTTAACTATTACGCCAACTCACCCGATTTTCTGGTCAATGCCTTCTTCTCGGGCACCTCGAACCCGTTATTCGTATCCTATGATGAAAGCCTTGATGGTCAGGTCGTCCTCGAAAACGCTACCACCAATTACAGCGTGACCGTGGTGACCGCCTCCCCCAACTCGCTGGAAAGCTACTTTCACTTCGGCACTCCGGTTGACACCTCTGCTGAAATCCTCGCGATGTTCGTCAGGGATGCCAGCGACAACATTGTGGCACATCTCGATTATAACGGGCCAACGGCGCTAAACGCCGCAAGCTTCATTCATACCCTCGAAACTGTTGATGCGACCGGAAACCTGTCCCTTCTGTCAGACATCGCCCAACACCCCCTCACCCCCTATCAGCAGCAGGTTTTTTCCGCCGCAGATATGCCGGAATCCAGCGGCCCATACACATTTTTCATGACGTTTCTGCCTGAATATCTCTGGCATGATACCTATCAGATCACCGGCTCGGCCTTCGATGATTATATGCACCCCACCGGCTCCTCCTCTCAGGTGCAATTGCTGCACGGCGGAGCGGGCAATGACACGATGATCAGCTATAATTCCGCCAGTCTTTATTATGGCGACAGCGGCGATGATACATTCGAGGCACGCGGAACAACCGGCGCCAGCTTTGACGGCGGCACAGGCACCGATATGGCCGATTACGCCAGAGCCGTCGAAGATTTCACAGTCGCGGTTATCGGCGGCGGCGCCGCGCAGGTCACACGCAGTGGCCTCACCGATACGATTTCAAACACCGAATACCTGCTCTTTCATCGCTCCGCGAGTGGCGAAACATTCAGCACGCTTTACGATCTGGCCGGGCAACACGACTGGTTCAGCGTCACCCAAACGACGAATGCCAGCGACGAACAGACCGCACTGTCACTTGAATTCGCCAACGGGCGCACGGTGACCTATCAGTTTGACGGCACCACACGCACAGGCCGCACAACCAGCGACAACAACGACAGCTACGGCTGGACCAGCATCACCGATACGCTCGACCTGCTGGGGCGCATCACCCAGCGCAGCACATTGCTGGATAGCGGCCTGACCGCCAATACCGCCTATGCGCCGGATGGCAGCAGCACCCGCACCACCCTTGATGCTGCGGATGACTTTGTTTGGGCCAGCGTCGCCTCCACCTATGACAATACCGGCACGCTGACCTCGCATATCGTCACATTCGACAACGGGATCGAACGCAATTCTGCCTATGCTGCGGGGCAACTCAGCACGATCACCATCACCGATGGCAATGATAACCACGGCTGGGACAGGGTGGTCGAAACCTATAACTCTGCAGGGTTCAACACCGCGCGCGATGTCTATCTGGATGATGGCAGCACCACGCATTTCG